>Ga0206819_10031_pt1 | contig 51108 bp, 40 predicted proteins | sample Alteio_BWOrgCont_87_FD_152855 | JGI IMG/M metagenome (GOLD analysis project Ga0206819, IMG submission 152855) | Enriched cells from forest soil in Barre Woods Harvard Forest LTER site, Petersham, Massachusetts, United States -... | ecosystem: Environmental > Terrestrial > Soil > Temperate forest >... | reverse complement strand
CACCAGCACAATCGCATAGCGGATTTCCCGGAGAAAATTCGGGCGGGAGATCAGCATGTAGAGGAAGCCGACGATGGCGCAGAGCGCCGGCAGCGGATAAAACCACATGCGAAAAGGCCTTGGCATTTCAGGATGCCGCGCGCGCAGGATCAACAAACCCACCTGCTGCAAGAGAAATTGCAGCAGGATACGAATGACGACCAGCGCCGCGATGACGTCGGCCAACTGCAGCACGCAAAAGGCCGTGGCCACGGCGCCCATGACGAGCAGCGAAACGTAAGGGAATTTGTGGCGCGGGTGCAGCCGGCCAAAAATCTCGAAATAATTTCCGTCGATAGCGGCCGCGTAAGGCACGCGCGAATATCCCAGCAGCAAGGAAAAAATCGAACCGAAAGCCGTCCAAATAATCAGCAACGTGACTAGCTTGCCTGCCCATCCGCCATAAATCTCCTGCATGAAAACGGAGATCACCGAAGACCGCGCGTTCTCGCTGGTCTGGCTCTGCAATTGCTGCCAGGGAATCACGCCGAGCACGCTGACGTTCATGAGCAGGTAGATCACGGCCACCAGGGCAACCGAAATGAGCACGGCGCGCGGCACGTTGCGTTCCGGTTTTTCCACCTCGCCCGCAAGGTAACAGATGTTGTAATAGCCCCAGTAATCGTAGGCCGTCACGATCATCGCCGCACCGAGCCCCGTAAAGAAGCCCGCCGATGGCGTGAAAGCACCTGGCGGAAAATCGAACGCCTGGCCGGCGTGAAAATGAGTAACGCCCGCGCCAACGACCCAGGCAACCGTAGCGAGCACTCCTCCCCACAGCCATTTGGAGAGGCGCCCAATGCTGGTGATGCGGCGGTAGAGCAGCGCCACGGCAAATAGGCACGTGCCCATGGCCAGCCAGGTTCCGAACGTAATCACGACGTTCGCCTCGAGGCGTCCGATCAGCGGAATTGCGAGATGCAGATTGCTCCGCACCAGGACGCCGCGCAGGCTGGGCCATAGATAACCGGCGTAAGCCGCGAGCCCGATGCAGCCGGAAGCAATGGATAGCGGCGCGCTGAAGGTCAACTGCCAAATAAAGAGAAACGACATCATGCGGCCCAGGCCGTTGGGTCCATAAATCTGTTTCAAATACTCGTAGGGGCCGCCGGCTCGCGGCATCGACGCGCCGAGTTCGGCAACAACCAGGCCGTCGCAAACCGCGAGAGCCGCGCCGAGAAGCCATCCGAGCAGCGCCTGCGGGCCATGCATTGCGGCGACCACGAGCGGTAGCGTAATAAATGGTCCGACGCCGATCATGTCCAGCATGTTCAGGGCTACTGCGCTGCCCAGGCCCATGCCGCGAATCAAGTTTTCTTGCGAGTCTTGTCGCTGTTTCTGCGGAACTTGGGACGCACCGTCTGGGAAAGAGGAGCTCACAGCGCCGCGCGCTCAGGCGCCAACGCCAACGGTGGTCTCGAGCACACGGCGGTAATAAGCTTCGTATCGCGGGATGACGTCCTCGGCGCAAAACCTGCGGCGGGCGTCTTCGCGAGCGCGACGGCCCATCTCCCTGCCACGGTCGGCGCGCGAAAGAATCTCGATGGCAAAGCGCCCGGCGGAGCCGACGTCGCGTGATTCGACGAGATAGCCGTCGACGCCGTGCTCCACCACATCCGGCATGCCGCCGGAATTTGTGCCGATGACCGGGACCTCGCAGGCCATCGCTTCTAGCGCTGCCAAACCGAACGATTCGAGATCGGAAGGCAGCAGGAAAAGGTCGGCGACCCCGAGCTTCTCGTAAACGCGATCCTGCTTGCCCAACAGGAAGACATCCTTGTTAAGCCCCTTGCGCCGGATGGTCCATTCGACGGCGCCTCGGTCCGGACCATCGCCCATGAGCACGAGCTTCGCCGGCATCTTACGGCGCACAATGTCGAAAATCTCCACCACGTCGGTCACGCGCTTGACGGGACGGAAGTTCGACAAGTGCATCAGAATAGGTTCGCCATTCGGCGCCCATTGGGCGCGCAAGCCGGGGTCGTCCTTGCGGGAGTAAATGTCGCAATTGACGAAATTGGGGATGACCTCGATGGGCCGCTTGATATCGAACTCTTCGATCGTTTTTTTCTTGAGATAGTTCGAAATACATGTGACGCCGTCGGACTGTTCGATGGAAAAGCGGGTGATCGGCAGAAAGCTGCGGTCGTTGCCGACCAAAGTGATGTCGGTGCCGTGCAACGTGGTGATAAACGGCAAGCGGCGAGGGGCGGCCATGGAGCGCGCCAGCATTGCGCTGACCGAATGCGGAATGGCGTAGTGCACGTGAAGCAGATCGAGCCGCGCGGATTCTGCCACTTCCAGCATCTTGACGGCAAGAGTGAGCGCGTAAGGAGCGTGATCGAAAAGAGGATAATTCGAAATTTCCACTTCGTGGAAGATGATGCGATCGCTGGTCGTCAGCCGCACAGGCGGGGCATAGCTGATGAAATGCACCTCATGCCCGCGGGCCGCCAACTCCATGCCCAATTCGGTGGCGACGACGCCGGAGCCGCCGTAGGTGGGATAGCAAGTGATGCCGATTTTCATATGGGTTCGGGCCGCGCTAGCGCGGCTCCCTGATCTCGCGGGCAAACATCTTATACTAACGGCTTGCCGGGACGAAATTTAAGCCGAATTTAAGCTCCTTTCTGTTTACTAACCCTACTGGTTGTAGAACCCTTGATTTGCATTTGTGGTCTGCGCTGACCAAAAATAATTCTCGAGGAGGGATGCCAAGTGTCCCATTTCCGATTTTTGCGAAGCACGCTGTTGGTCGTCCTGGGATTCACGTTCGGGGGCCTGCTGGTGACCGCTTTCGAGCACTCCACGGCCTCCGCCCAGCGCGATAGCGCTCCACCAAACCCGCAAGCGGATTTACAGCGACTGAAAGAGATCGTGCCACCCGCCTCGCATCCGATGGTGGAGGTGGGATACCACGCCGCAAACCTCTGGTTCGCCGCGCAAAAGAAGAATTGGCCGCTGGCGAATTATTACTGGGGCGAGACGCGCAACCGTTTGCGCTGGGAAGTCGCGCTGAACCCCGGGCCTAAGGGCAGCGACGGCAATCCTGTCGATATGAAGGGCACGCTCGACGGCATAGAGCATGGCTCGATGGCCAAGGTAAAGGACGCGATCGACAAAAAAGACAGCAAAGAGTTCGCTGATGAGTATAAAAATTTGCTCTCGGATTGCTATTCCTGCCACAAAAATGTGAATCGGGCCTACTTGCGCCCGATGGTTCCGGTAAGCGTGGGACAACCGATTATCAATACGGATCCGGCCGCAAATTGGCCGCAGTAGGTCGGCGTCATCATGCGGGCTATCCAACAGGAGATGAAAACGACAGCAAACCTTCTTCGTGTCGCGGCGCTCGCTTTTTGTGGCCTCTTGCCGGTCGGTTTCCCAGCCTTCGCACAGGGCAATGGTGCCGGTGTCGCCGAAATCTCCGCTACGGAGGTTTCGGGCGCCGCAGAAGCAGCGCCGGATGCAAGCGCCTTACCTGCTAGAGCCGCGTCTGAAACTACGGCCGAATTTTCGTCCTTGGCTTCTGAGGCCGCTTCAGACCAGACACAGGGAAATACACCTGCCGACAATTCCCAAGCACCTTCGCTCCAGGATTTAGGACTTTCCCCGGCACAGACTCAGGGCGACCCGCAACTTCAAGCCAGGCTCGACAAGCGCTCCCATATGCTGAAGATCCATCAGAGGCTCGGCCTAATCACAATGGTTCCCCTGATTGCCACAGTTGCTACTTCGTTCGGGGCGGGCGGCAGGAGCACAAGCACGAGCGACCGCTGGGCGCATTTGGCCCTGGGCTCGGCCACGGGGGACTTATATTTCACGACCGCCTATTTCGCGATCTTCGCCCCCAGGATTCCGGGGACACCAACGCGCGGCCAGATTCGCGTTCACAAAGCTCTGGCCTGGGTGCATGGCCCGGGCATGATCCTGACTCCGATCCTCGGCGCTATCGCCTTCGATCAAAGAAGCAAGGGCGAAAAGGTTCACGGGATCGCCAGCGCCCATGGAGCGGTGGCTGTCGTAACAGCAGGAGCATTCGGAGCGGCGCTTATTTCCGTCTCGTTCAAATTCTAATCCGTAATTTCCAAAGGGTTCACGAACCAATATGAATGCAAAGGTCCTGATTATTTTCTTACTCTTCGCGGCCCCTACGTTCGCACAGACCGACGAGCAATGGATTCTCGGGCAAAGCACGCTCACCTATCACGTTTCGCATCCGCTGCACACGAGCGAAGCCGTGAGCCATGCGGCGAAAGGCAAGGGCGTCTGCCACCAAGGGCAATGCGATTTTCTGATCGCGGTGCCGGTGAAGTCATTCGATTCGGGCGACAGCAACCGCGATTTGCATATGCTGCAAGTGGTGCGTGGCGCTCAATTTCCATTGGTCACCGTGCGCACGCGATTGCCCGAAGACGCAGCCTCATCGGCCACTATTCATGCCGATCTTGAGATTGAATTCGCGGGACAGACCGCAAACTACAGACAAGTGCCACTCGAATTGAAAAAGGATGGCGAAGATTTTCACGTTGCCGGGACGATTCCCGCCACCCTATCGGATTTCAAGATCGATCCACCCTCGCTTTTGGCCATTCCCGTCAAGAATGAAATACCCGTGCGGGTCGAAATGACCTGGCACGAAGATAAGTCCAAGCCTTAAAGGATTGGAAAGATTTACTAAAATGAAGCGGGATACAAGCACGAGCGATTCCCTTCGTCTTACTTTCCTGGACCTGTGTCACGCTTTGGTCCTACGTAAGGTTGCAGAGGCTCCAGGCTGCGAGGCGCTTGGTCGCTCCAGCTGTTCCTAGAAGCGCTCAACCTCTCCCAGGAGTGAGATTTGACGTAAAACTTCAGTCTGTGGCGTTTGCCTTTCGCATCCACGAACTCGATGGTTACCTTGTCGTTTTCCAGCGCCGCGTCCGTAACCGCTCCATGCGCTGCGAAGGTTTGATCGCCATGAAGACACCACCGTCCTCCATTCCAGTCGTGCTTATCGATGTCACTATCGGTAGTGATGGTGACATTTTCGATGCAGAAAGGTTTATAGGGCCCGCCTAATGAGTTCGTGGGCGGTTCGTAGCACTGCCAGTTTTGCACTGTGATCGTGATGGGAACGGGTTCTGAAAAAACACTCGCTGGAATAAAACTTAGAAAACAGATCACTAGGATTTTCTGCCGCATTCTCTTCTTCCTTCGTGTGATCGTCGACGCGGAGAACAGCGTATTCGGGCCCGTATCATAGTCTTTAGACGCTCCCGGCATAGGCTAGGTTCCCACGCCCGTAACACGATTTTTCGTCTATGATCTTCGCGAGCGGCAAAGCTATTCCGATGAGTGTTTTCAGCTCTACCATTTCGACCTAGTACGTTAATACCAACTCAATGGTATATATCTCAGCTCGCGTTGGCGTAACGTCGTCTTCGGAATCGGAATAGATTGGCTCTAACTTCTGAGAAACCTGATGGTCTGTCGCATATGGCCTTCCAGAAAATATGGAACATTCAATGCCCGGAGTGCGGGCATTCTTTGTACGGGTCTATCGGGGCTCTAAGCCTGGAGCCGAAGACCGGAGATCCCTCCGTCTGCGGTTGGTGCGGCGCGATGACGATCTTCACCGATGAGCTAACCCTGCGCTTATTGAATTACTCCGACTGGTGCTCGCTCAGTCACACGACGAAACAATTCCTCTTTTTTACACAAGCACTGGTGCAGGCGCGCCTACGAGCGGCGAGACAATAGGCGACCCGCTTTTTGATGGGCCTAGGGAAAGAGACCGGGGGAAAGGGCGACCTCAAGGCTTTGGAGTTAGTATCTTAAAGTTGTCCGCGTTCCGCATTTGGTAAACGGCGCCATTGAACTGATAGACCGTCGTTTCTGTTTCCAGTGAAGACATCCAGACAACGCGGATGTCGTCATAGCCGTGGGTTTTTCTATCCGTCACCTCGAGAGAATCACCACCGCTAAAGAGAATCGCTTCCGGGTTTTTGCGGGCGGAGCGCACAACCCAAAACCAGCGATTCTCAGATCCCCTCATCCGACCCAGTCCGATCACGACGAGGTCAACTTCGTCAGGACCACTTAAATGCACCTCGGCTGCCTGAAAGAATTGAGATGGATCGTGCTTCTCCGAGTCGTTCATTGTCTCGAACGTTTCCTTGGCTGGATGGCTCGCCAACAGAACTTTTAGGACCCCAGGAGAGAGACCCACTGGATGTTGGACGGAGTCCGAGAAAAGTCTCTGTTCAGGCGGAGGCGTTTGTCCGTGGGCGACGAAAGCCATACTGACAAGGGTAACTACGAAGACTGTCGCGAGCAATCTCATCGACATCCCGTAACGGTTATTCTTTTGTATTCTTTTGCCGAGTATAGACCTAAACGGCCGCAACGAAACGAGAAGACGGCAAGAAGGCACGAGCAGAGCGGATATTGGAAACCTAAGTTTATCAGGCATCGTGCTCCCCACGCGAGACCAATTGCTATGGCCCCGGCGGCGGTTCGCAGGGCTAAACTTATCCCGACTAGTAGGCTATGCTATGAAGCTGTAACGCCCCCAATCGAATCCGAGATCTAATGAATACAGAGGCGGCGTGAACCTAGAAATCAGAAAGCGCGCAGAAAAATCTTCGTCGGGCTGGACGCGAATTCGCGCACTAGCCCTTGGCTTAACAGTGCTGTCGCTGTTCGCAGGAATTTTTTCCGCTGCGGTGCATGGGCAGGGTCCCACGACGGCTTCCGAGACCCCCTCTTCTTCTGCATCGACTGGCGGCTCCGCTGCGAGTGCGATCGGCACTGGCGCGTTGGCTCCTTGGGAATGGCCGACGCCGGATGCACGTCCTCTGGAGATCGATCGTGGCGCCAGCGGGCTTTGGCAGACCCTCCTCAAGCTGCACACGCGCGCGAGCCTCTTGATGTTGACGGCGCATCCCGACGATGAAGACGGCGGCATGCTTGCCTACGAATCGCGAGGACACGGCGCACGCGCGATTTTGCTGACGCTGAACCGCGGCGAAGGCGGGCAGAACGTCATGTCCGATGATTTCTGGGACGCGCTGGGCCTGGTGCGCACCGAGGAACTGCTGGCCGCGGACCGCTATTACGACGTGCAGCAATTTTGGGGCACGGTAGCCGATTTCGGATTCTCGAAGACGCCAGAGGAAGCCCTCGGACTCTGGGGACACGACCGCGTGCTTGAAGACGCCGTGCGCGTCGTGCGCATGACGCGGCCTCTGGTGATTACGTCCGTTTTCGTCGGAGGACCGACCGACGGCCACGGACATCATGCTGCGGCCGGCGAGATGGCGCAGGAGGTGTTCGCAGCGGCCGGAGATCCGAAGATGTTCCCGGAGCAGATTCGCTCGGGGCTGCGGCCGTGGTCGCCGGTGAAGATGTACGCGCGTGTGCCCTTTCTTCCCGTTTCCGATAAGGGGATGTTCGATTCGGCGACGGGGAAATGGCATCCCGTTCGTTTCTACGACTTCGTTAAGAAAACGTGGTCAGACGGGCCCTTGGACGCAAATCTGGAAATCCCGGAGGGCGACGCCGATCCGGCACTGGGCGCGACTTTCGTGCAAATCGCGCGGCAAGGCTGGTCCTTGCAAAAATCTCAAAATGACGGCGGAGGAATTCCGCTGGCCGCGCCCACGGCAGCGCCGTATCACCGCTTCGGCTCTGCGATCCAGGCCTCCGATAAAGAGCGCTCTTATTTCGACGGAGTGGATATCTCCGTGGGCGGTATCGCCGATCTCGCCGGTGGACAAGACACTACGTTTTTGAAAGAAGGGCTGGGCCGCATCAATTCCGCCGTGGAACACGCCATGGCTGGATTTTCCATGAGCAAACCGGAAGAGATCGCCCCGCTTTTGGCCGAAGGCTTGAAGGAGACCCGCTTGCTCATCGCCGCGGTCTCGGGGAGCAGCCTTTCCGATCAGGCGAAATATGACGTCTCGTTCGAGCTGCGCGCCAAGCAGGACCAGTTTCAGCGCGCCATTGTTCAGGCCCTGAACCTTTCTCTGGAAGCCATGGTCGCTCCGAATCGCGAGCCCAATCGCGGAAATCCTCTCTTCGCCATGCCGGCGGAAACCCTGAAATCGGCCGTGTCGGGCGAGCAATTCGCGGCGCGCGTGCATCTCGATAATCCGGGATCGAGTGCGCTCACACTGAACCGCGTCTGGCTGGAAACGCCGGCGGATGAATCGTGGAGCATCCAGCCCGAAGCCGCGGTGCCGGCAAGCATCGAGGCAGGGCATGCGCTCGATCAGCGCTTTATTGTGAAAGTTCCGGAAAATGCCGCCTTGACGCGCCCTTATTTCTCGCGACCCAGCGAAGAGTTGCCCTATTACGACAAAGTGGACGATCGATACCGCGATCTGTCGTTCGCGCCTTATCCCTTGGCGGCCTGGATTGAGTTCACCTACATGGGCGAGACGGTACGCATCGGCCAGGTGGTCCAGAGCGTGCAACAGCAGGGCGGGCAAGGCATTGTCCTGAATCCGCTGGTCGTAACGCCGGCGGTCTCCGTTAGGATCTTTCCCGAGGCAGGCATCACGCCGCTGGGCTCCAAATCGTTCAGTCTCTCCGCACAGGTGCATACCGAAGCGGAAGCCGGTGCGAAAGGCAGCGTGCGGCTCGATCTGCCGCCGGGCTGGAACTCCGAACCGGCTTCCGTTCCGTTCGCGCTCGCACGCGCCGGCGAGGAACAGATCGTGCGATTCCAGGTGATCGCCGATCGGCTGGAGACCAAACCGTATTCCGTCACGGCAGTGGCGGAATCGGGAGGCCGGGAGTACCGCGAGGGCTTCGTCACTGCGGGCTATCCGGGTCTGCGTCCCTATAACCTCTATATGCCGGCCACTTACCGCACCTCCGGCGTGGATGTGAAAATTTCGCAGGGATTGCGAGTCGGATATGTCATGGGCACGGGCGATACGGTTCCGGAATCGCTTGAAGATCTTGGGGTGCACGTACAGCTGCTGAACGGGCAGGATATCTCCAGCGGCGATCTGCAAAAGTACGACGTGATTCTGCTGGGTGTGAGAGCCTATACGGCGCGGCCCGAGCTTGTCACCAACAACGCGCGACTTCTCGAATACGTTCGCAATGGCGGCGTCGTGGTGGTGCAGTACCAATCGGTGCAGTACGACCACAATTTCGGGCCCTACCCTTATAGCTTGCCAAACGACGCTGAGCGCGTGGTGGACGAGCGTTCACCGGTAACATTGACGGCCGCCAAAAGCCCGTTGCTCACCTGGCCCAACCAGATCAATCCATCCGATTTCGCCGGATGGGTGGAAGAGCGCGGGCACAGCTTCCTGAAATCGTGGGACCCCCAATACGTCGCGCCGATCGAGACGCATGACCCCGAACAGGACCCGCAGAGCGGCGGACTCGTCTATGCACGATACGGGCGCGGAGTTTACGTCTATGTGGCTTTTGCACTCTATCGCCAACTCCCCGATGGTGTGCCTGGAGCCTTCCGTCTTTTTGCGAATTTACTGAGCTTGCCGCGCAATCCCGCTTTTAAGCAGCCCGCTTCGGAGATTAACAGCAGCACCCACCGCTAGAATTCGTCGGATTTCGAAGCTCCCCCGAAAGGACTGTGGTGAACGACCAATCAAAATGTCCGGTCACCGGAAAACGGAGCTACGAAACCGAAGGGGAGGCTCTCGCCACAGCCGCGCACCAGACGGAAACGGCCGGCGCGCCAAAGCTCAGGGTCTATCGTTGCCAATGGTGCGATGCCTGGCATTTAACAAAAGCCGTGGGCGAACCAACGCGGAATTGCAGATGAGCACTCGCCGTCCGGAGCTCATTCGGTCCATTCTGTCGGCCTTATTCCGTGGCCGCTGACTGTGCTAGACTCCCGCGCAGAAACTCCGGAGCAATTCTGGTGACCGAACCTGACTGCGCGACTCCAGCTTCCAGTCAGGACCTACAGGGCGTCGCATTCGATAATAGGGAGGCTTGACCATGGCCTTACACGATCCCGCTGCACCGATGGTCCGCGATGGAGATTCTCGGAAGAAGCCCTTCTACAGAACTTTGTGGGGCCAGGTGCTCATCGGTGTAGCCCTCGGCGTCGTTCTGGGCTATCTGCGTCCTGCAACTGGCATCGCCATGAAGCCTTTTGGCGATGCCTTTATTCGCGTGATCTCCATGATCATCACGCTGGTGATCTTTTGCACGATCGTCACCGGCATCGCCGGAATGGGCGATCTGAAGAAAGTGGGGCGCGTGGGCGGAAAAGCCCTGCTCTACTTTGAGGTCGTCTCCACCGTCGCGCTGCTCATGGGGCTTGTAGTGGGCAACCTGGTTCAGACGGGAGCTGGCTTCAACGCGAATCCGGCGACACTGGACGCCAAGGCCGTGGCGAATTACGCGGGTGCCGCCAAGGCTCAGACCGTCACGGATTTCCTGATGCACATCATCCCCACGACCGTCTTTGACGCGTTTACACGCGGGGACATTCTCGAAGTCGTATTCATCTCGGTACTTTTTGGTCTGGCCATGTCGGTCATGGGCAAGCGCGTCAAGCCTTTGATGGACGTGATCGAGGCTCTGACGCAGGCCGTCTTCGGCGTCGTGAATATCGTCATGAAGTTTGCGCCGATTGGCGCCTTCGGAGCCATGGCGTTTACCATAGGCCAGTACGGCCTTAAATCGCTGGGGCCTCTGGCAAAGCTTGTTAGCGCCGTGTGGATCACTTCCATCCTCTTCGTGCTCGTGGTGCTGGGAGCGATTTGCTGGGCCTCCGGTTTCGGAATCATCCGCTTCCTCGCTTATATAAAAGAGGAGATCGTGCTCTGCCTCACTTTGAGCTCTTCCGAGCCGGCGCTGCCCACGTTAATGGAAAAAATGGAAACGCTCGGCTGCTCGAAAGCGCTGGTCGGCCTCGTCGTGCCCACCGGCTACACCTTCAATACCGATGGCAGCAGCATCTATATGACTCTGGCTGCGCTCTTTGTTGCCCAGGCCACCAATATTCACCTCAGCCTCGGGCAGCAATTGACCATATTTGCCGTCGCCGTCCTCACGTCCAAGGGCGCCAGCGGCGTTCAAGGAGCGGCCTTCATCGCCTTGGTCGGCACCCTGATGGTGATTCCGAGCATTCCTGTTGCGGGCATGGCTTTGATTCTGGGTGTCGACCGCTTTATGAGCATGGCCCGCGCGACCACGAACATGATTGGCAATGGCGTAGCCACAGTCGTGGTGGCGCGCTGGGAGGGCGAGTTAGACCGCGTTACCTTGCGCGAGAGGCTCGGGCTTCCTTTCGCGCTCGCCACGGCGCCCATGGAGCCGGCTGCGGCGCAAAGGAAAGCGAGCTAGAGCGCCGCGGACCATTCGGCGACGACCCAACCATGCGGCTTGCGAGCTTCAGACTATGGGAACGCGTTTCGTGAACGAACCTGTATTCTTCACGTTTCACAAAATCCGGGAACAAGGCGAACAGGGGGACGCTGGCGCCTGGCGCGCCTTCCTCGGTTTCTATAGTCCGGCGCTTCTTCGACTGCTCGAGATTCACGCAGCGATGCGCCCCGAGGAAGCCTCCGCTGTTTTGAAGCGGATGCTCGTCGAACTGACCGCCAATGGCCTGGCGCGTTTTCGCGCCACTTCCCGCCAATCGGAGCGCGAATTTCTGGCGGATATTCGCGCTCTGCTGCTGGATATCGCGGCCGATTCGCCCGCGCCCAAAGATTCGCCGGCCGGCCCGAACGGCGGCTTCGAAGCCGACAAAATCGGGAAACTAATGGAAGACCTTCCGCTGCTGCACAAAGAGATGCTTTTTTTTAAGCTCGGCGGTTACAGCGATGTCACGCTCGAACGGATCTTGCGCATGTCGCCGCGCGTCGCCGCCACAGCGTTCGACCGGCTGGCCCAAGAGTACAGCCTCGCTCTTCACCGCGAGCGCGACGTTTGCCCATGGCCCGCCCAGTGGCTGGCATTTCTAAAGCTAGCCCGAAGTCTCACGACTCCCAATTGCATTCCCGCGCACCAGTCTGTGCGCATCCACGATGGGCAAGTGAGCTGGTACGAGAAAGAACCCGTGGAAAATCACGTTTCCGGTTGCCTGCATTGCCTCGAAGCATGGACGGGATTGCGCGAAGTGGCCTACTGGAGGCACGCCGCTGACCCGCTTTCATCTTCCGAGATCGAGTTGCTGTTGGAAATCGTTCCCATAGAAAAGCCGCGCGCCAAAACGAAGTCGTTCCTGGAGCGCCTCCGGCATTAGGCCGGCCCTGAACGGCTCTCGTATGAAAGGAGCGGCTTAGCGGGATTCGTGCAGCGAACCTCGCTTCCAGGCGCCGCGATGAAGAATCCAGTCGAAGATGGGCAGAAACACATTATAGCGGCCCTCGAAACCTCCGTGATGCAGCATGTGGTGCTGCCGCGCCGCCCGCATCCATCCGGGCAGCCAACCGCCCAGATGAAAGCGCCAGTGGATCTCCTCGTAAGCGATGAAGTACAGCGTGAAGCCCGCGAAAATTCCGACGGCCAGTCCCCAGCGAAGGAAATGCTCTAGCGCCAGCACGGGAAGCGCATTTAACGCGAACACGAGCACGACCACCCACGGGGACGTCGCGAAATTTACGTAGCGTGGCTCCTCCGCTGCGCCGGCCGTATCGTGATGCAGGCCGTGCCGCTGCACCAGAAAGCCTTCGCCCCAATGCAGGAAAAAACGGTGCAGGACATATTCGAAAGCGTTCGCATAGAGAAGGCCGCCCAGAATTCCGGCCAGCACACGAAAAGGGGTCAGCTGGCGTTCGCTAAAATGAAAGAGCCTGAAGGTAACAGTCGCCAGAAGCGCCCCTGTCGCGAGAGCCGTGGCGGCATTGACGCGCTTCACGCGTCTCGCCCGGGCGATCTCAACAGAGCGGAGTCTGACCTGGCCGGCGATCCTGCTTTCCATGAGTTCGTCTACTCGGAGGCGAATCTGGTTTCATGTTAGCACCAGATGGAGGAACCAGACCTTCGGCTTTGATGGCCCTCGGGACGGCATCCAGGAACGAACGGAAAGCCAACCCTATCGTCCGGCACACGCGCCGTTTCAGCCTTCCGCGAGCAGCCCAACGCGCAGCCGCTCCTGCGTGTCCGGCGAAAGTTTTGTGCCGCCAAACGTGAGATAGAAAGTGTCGAAGGCGCGCTGACCTTCCGTATCGATCAGCGCCACTTCGATATTGCAGCCAAAGTCGGCCACCGTGGAGCTCAAGCGAAAAAGCAGCCCCGGCCGGTCTTGGGTGACGATCTCCATCAGTGTCGAGTGCGGAGAGCTTTCGTCGTCGAACCGAATCTGCGTGGCCACGTTCACCTTCGGCTGCGGATTCGATCGTGCGGGGTAGCGGCCGCGCATCAGCGTCTCGCGCGGGATCGCTCCGGATAGTACCTCTTCGATATTTTTCTCGAGGCGGACCAATTCCGAAGGATTTAGCTCCAGAGTTCGGTGCGGATCAGTAAAGTGGAAGGTGTCCACGACGATATCGGCGGCATTAGCAAACGCTTCCGCCTTCCAGATATCCATTCCCCAGGAGGCCAACGTTCCGCTGACGCCAGCGAAGAGGAAGGGCCGGTCGACGGCCAGCAGCGTGAGCGCGTAAATCGGTCCGCGATTCTCCAGGCGCAGTTGCACATTCTTTTCGTTTAGCCGCTGCGCCATCTGGAAATGCGCGGCAATCTCTTCGGGGGAATGCGCGAAAAGATAACGTCGCGGCAAACCCTCGAGAAACAAAGCAAGCTTCTCGCGCGATGCGCTCGCGGCCAGCAGCGGGAAGATTCGGTCGACAAACTGCAAATCGGCCGGCTCTGCCGGAAAGCGCTCTTCGTCCAAGCTACGGCTCAGGTAATTCGCCGTAAACACATAAAGCTGCCACAGCGATTCCGCTTTCCAGGAGGTCAGCGCCTCTGGATTCACGGCCCGAATGTCGGCATAGGTAAAAAGGCAAAGCAGCTTCAGCCGTTCCGATGTGCCCACCTGATCGGCGAAAGCGCGGATCGTTCCGAGGTCGAAAATGTCGCGCCGCAAAAGACTGGCGGACATGGTCAGATGCTCACGAATGAGAAAGCGCACCGTATCGGCCTGTTCGGCCTTCATATCCAAGCGCGCAAACACCTTCTCGATGGCTTCCAGACTGCCCGCCACGTGATCTCCGCAAGCCATCCCCTTGCCTACGTCATGAAAAAGAAGCGAAAGGAAAAGAAGCTCCGGCTCTTCGATCTCCGAAAAAAGGTTGGCGAAGGGCCGTTCCCAGTTGTTCTCCGGCGACCGCAGGCGGTGGATATTCTCGATGGCCATAAAGGAGTGTGCGTCCACGGTGTAATGGTGGTAGTAATCCCGCATGACCAGCGAATCGATGACCCCGAACTCCGGAAACAACCGCACCAGCAATCCCGAACTATGCATGGCCCGCAAGGCTTCGGCAGCGTAAGGGGCCAACAGAATTTCGCGAAAAGTGCTCCAGAGTGCCGGGAAACTCCATCCCGCCTCGAAAACGCCGGGCAGCGTGCGGCGAATCTGGTCCTCCGCCTCACGGCTCAGCTTCACGCCCTGGCTGGCCACGTACCGGAAGACCTCCAGCAAGCGTTGAGGCTCCCGAAGACTCGCTGGATCGAGCACACTGAGGCGCAGACCCACAACGGAAAATCCTGGATGCGAGCGGCTCGATTTCCACCCTCTGAGGCGGCTGCGCAGCTTGGACGAGGTGGGAACCGTTTCATCGAGCAGTTGGGTGCACAGGGCGTAGACCGCGCGCGCGTGGCGGAAATAGATGCGCATCCACTCCTCCGGCTCGATGCTCCGGCCGTTCTCCACACCGATGCCGCGCGCCGCCGCGGCGGCTTGCAGCTCATAGGAGAGCGCGTTATCGTCCCGGCCCCGCCGGAAATGAAGAAAACAACGGGCGGCCGCCAGGAAATCGAAGGCCGCTTCCATGTCGGCGCGCGCGTTCGAGGGCCAGACGTCTTGAAGCGTGGCCCATCTGCCCGCTTCTTTCATCTTGGAAATCAATCCCACCCACCAGGCCACGTGATAGTCGCGCAGTCCCCCTGGCGAATTTTTGAGGTTTGGCTCCAGGTGAAAGATCGTGTCGCCTTCTTTTCTGTGTCTTTGTTCGGTCAGCTCGGAGACGTCAAGGAGCAGGTCGGACCAGGCCCGGTCGATCACGCGGGGAAGGACCTTATGTCGCAGGCGGTCGAAAAGCTCCCTGTCGCCGCCGATATAGCGGCTGTCCAAAACGGAAATGTTGAATTCGGAATTATCGGACTGAAATTTTTCGCATTCATGCACGAAACGATGCATGGGACTAACGCGCAGGCGCAAATCCCAGAGCGTTCTGGCGATCGCCTGCGTTCCCTCGCGATAGCGGCTCTCCGCGCCGCGATCCTCCCAGAGAAACAGCAGATCGACGTCGGAGTGAGGGAAGAGTTCCTGGCGGCCATAGCCACCTAGGGCGACAATGCTGAGTTGTTTCAGATGTTCGGGCTGCGGTTCGAGGAATTCGCGGCTGAGGTCCAGGATGATGCGGTCCAACAGAGAAGCACGAGCTTCAATCGCCATGCGCCCATTCGATGTGGCGCGAAACTCGCGCTCGATCCTGGCGAACTCCTCCGCGTACAGATCGCGAAGAACGGCGCCCAGCGGTGTCGAAGGTATGCCCACTGCAATGTGGCTCGAAATGCGGGTCCGGACGCTATTGCCCTCCGCTAGAGAGCTCCTTCCCCTCTCTCCTCGTCGCGGATACGGATGGCCTCATCCACCTTGGATAGAAAAATCTTTCCGTCGCCGATCTTCCCGGTCCGGGCGGTTTTCAGGATGGTCTGCACGGCGCCATCGACCAGATTGAAGGGCAGCACCATTTCGATTTTTATCTTGGGAAGCAGGTCCACTTCGTATTCCCGGCCGCGGTAAGTTTCGGTGTGGCCCTTCTGACGCCCGTGGCCACGTACTTCGGAAACGGTCATGCCCTCCACGCCAATCTGATGCAGAGCTTCTTTCACCGATTCGAAGCGGGAAGGCTGGATGATCGCTTCAATCCGCATCATCGAGTTCTGTCTCCTCTGTTCATCCATCGAGAATCATCCATCGTCCCTAGCGTTCGAACCGCACGCCCTCGGGCCAGGCAGTGTCGAGTCAGGACTCGAAATCGTATCTTACTTCGCCGTGCAGCGACAGGTACAAGCTTGAGGACGCGCCCAAGATATAGGCGCCTCCGGGAAGGATCAATAAGGATTTGGAAAAGCTGATCGAAACGGCCATGAACGCACTTTATGAGGATGGAAACAAATCCGTGACCGCGCCCAGGCTGCTGCTGGAAACCAAATGGCGATACTTTGCCAGCACGCCGGATGTGTAGCGCGGCTCGGGAGCTTTCCATGCGCTCCGTCGGCGGGCGAGTTCTTCCGAAGAAACGTGGATCTCCAGGCTGTGCGATTTGGCGTCGATGGTGATGGAGTCCCCGTCGCGCGCAAGCGCCAGCGGCCCGCCCACGGCCGCCTCCGGAGCGACATGTCCCACCACCAACCCATGCGTGCCGCCCGAAAATCTGCCGTCCGTAATCAGGCCGACTGAACTCCCCAATCCGGCGCCGATCAACGCGGAAGTCGGAGCGAGCATCTCGCGCATTCCGGGCCCGCCCTTGGGGCCTTCGTAGCGGACCACGATCACGTCACCCGGACGTATTTGCTTTGAAAGAATGGCCTCCAGGCAGATCTCTTCGGAATCGAAGACGCGGGCGGGCCCGGTGATTTTCTCCGATTTGGAAATTTTCGCTACCGCTCCCTCAGGCGCGAGATTGCCTTTCAAGATCACCAAGTGACCTTCGGGGGCGATCGGCTTTTGCCAGGAATGAATGACGTCCTGCCCGGCGCGAGGCTCACTGGGAACGGCAGCCAGCGTTTCTGCAATGGTCTTGCCGGTGATGGTGATGGCTTCGCCGTGCAATGCTCCGTGGGCGAGCAAAACTTTCATAACCTGCGGAATGCCGCCCGCCGCGTGCAGTTCGGTGATCACATACTTGCCCGAAGGCTTCAGGTCGCAAAGCACGGGGATGCGCCTGCGAATGGCTTCGAAATCTTCGAGGGCCAGCGGAACGCGCGCGGCCCGTGCAATCGCAAGTAAATGTAGGACCGCATTGGTCGAGCCGCCAGTGGCCATTACCACGGCAATGGCATTCTCGAAGGCCTCGCGCGTCATGATGTCGCGAGGCAGCAGCTGACGGCTGACCGCGTCGGCGAGCACTTGCGCGGATTCCGAAGCGCTCTCCTTCTTTTCGTCGTCCTCCGCCGCCATCGTCGAGGAGTACGGCAAACTCATGCCCATCGCTTCAATCGCCGACGACATCGTATTCGCGGTGAACATGCCGCCGCAGGAACCTACTCCCGGGCAGGCATGTCGCTCGACCTCCAGCAACTCCGACCGGCCGATTCGCCCCGCACTGAATTCGCCCACGGCTTCGAACGCGCTCACTACGGTGAGATTTCTGCCGTCCAGCCGGCCCGGCTTGATCGTGCCGCCATAGACGAAGATCGACGGAATATTGAGGCGCGCGATGGCCATCATCGCGCCGGGCATGTTCTTGTCGCACCCGCCGATGGCGACCAGGCCATCCACCTCCGCCGCGCTGCACACCGTCTCGATCGAATCGGCGATCACCTCCCGCGACACCAGCGAATACTTCATTCCCTCGGTGCCCATGGAGATGCCGTCGCTGACCGTGATCGTGCCGAAGATCTGCGGCATCGTTTGCGCTTCGCGCAGCGATTCCATGGCGCGCTCCGCGAGTTCGTTGAGCCCGGCATTGCAGGGGGTAATTGTGCTGTAGCCGTTGGCCACGGCGATGATCGGCTTGTCAAAATCGCCGTCGCCAAAACCCACGGCCCGCAGCATGGCGCGATTGGGAGTGCGCTCGATGCCCTCGGTAACGAGGCGGCTCTTTCGATTGAGGCGCGTGGCAGTCTCGGTCATCGCAATCTAAGAACCAAGGGGCCCGCAACTGCGTGCGCTCGGGAATTTATTCCGGAAGACACCGAAACTCGATCCTCTCTCAAGGCTTCGCGCCGGCCGCGGCGCTCGGCGACTCGGTCACAACCTTCACCGGATTTAGGAAGGGCATCAAGGCGCGCAGCCGCTCGCCCACTTGTTCGACCAGCAAGTGCTGCTCCTTGCGGCGCATATCCATGAACTTCTTCCGTCCCGTTTCGTTTTCCGTGATCCACTCTCGTGCCATTTCGCCGTTTTGAATCTTGCGCAGCAACTCCTTCATGGTTCGCCGCGTTTCTTCGTTGACGATCTGCGGCCCGGCAATGTAGTCGCCCCATTCCGCCGTGTCGCTGATCGAGTAGCGCATGTAGTTGAGGCCGCCCTGATAGATCAAGTCCACGATCAGCTTCATTTCATGCACGCACTCGAAATAGGCCGCTTCCGGCTGATAGCCGGCTTCCACCAGCGTGTCGAAGCCTGCTTTCATCAGCGCACTGATCCCCCCGCAAAGCACGGCTTGCTCGCCGAAGAGATCGGTTTCCGTCTCCTCGGTGAAAGTCGTCTCCATCACTCCGGCGCGGGTCGCTCCGATTCCCTTCCCGTAGGAGAGCGCTAGCTGCTTGGCCTTGCCAGTGGCGTCCTGATGCACGGCCAAGAGCGCCGGTGTGCCTCCGCCTTCAACGAAGACTTCGCGCACGCGATGCCCCGGAGCTTTCGGGGCAATCATGGTCACGTCCACATCTTTCGGAGGATGAATGGTTCCGTAGCGAATGTTGAATCCGTGGGCAAACATCAGCATCTTGCCGGCGGAGAGACTCGGCGCCACGTCTTTTTCATACACCGACGGCTGCGTCGTATCGGGGGCCAGCAGCATGATCACGTCCGCCCATGCGGCCGCATCCCGATTGGACTTGACCGTAAGGCCGGCGCTGACCGCCTTTTGCCGCGACTTGCTTTGCTCCGGCAGCCCCACGCAAACCGTGCAGCCGCTGTCGCGCAAATTGAGCGCGTGTGCGTGCCCCTGCGAGCCATATCCAATGATGGCGATCTTCCTCGCTTGGATGAGAGACAGGTCCGCGACTTCATCGTGATGAATCGTAGCCATTCGTTTGCTCCTTAGGGTTATGAAGGACAACTGCGGCCGGTTCAGACTGAACCCGGGTGTTCCGCTTCGACCAGCGCATTCGCGCCGCTCACTTCCGTTCCCGCCTTTTGCTCGGCCTGGGACGCATCTTCCTTTGCGCGCCTTTCCGAGGAATCTTCCGCGCGTTCCTGCGCGCCGCGCCTCATCACCACCTGGCCCGTGCGCACCATCTCCAGAATTCCGAAGGGTCGCAGCACGTCCACCAGCGCGTGGATTTTATCCTCTGCGCCGGTAATTTCAATGATTAATGAACGCGGAGCTAGATCCACCACGCGCGCGCGGAAAACGCGCACAATCTCCATCAGCCGGTGTCTTGATTCTTCCGAGGCCACCACTTTGATCAGCGCCAGGCTTCGCGAAATCGTCGTCGCGTGCGTCACATCTTCCACCGAGAGCACGTTCACCAGCTTGTAGATATTCGCCTCGACCCGGTGCGCCGCTCCATCCCCAATCGAGGAGACGATCGTCATGCGCGAGATATTGGGGCGCTCGATGTGCCCTACGGTTAGCGACTCGATGTTGTATCCCCGGCGCCGGAAGAGCGAGGCGATGCGGTTGAGAACGCCCGGCTTGTTCTCGACATAGACCACAAACGTGTGCGGTCTTTCGTGATCAGTCATCCGTCGGCCTTTCCACTAAAGGCGTCGGCCGCCGGATCATGGCATCCAAGTCGGCCCCCGCCGGAACCATGGGATAGACCGAGTCTTCCTGTTCCACGCGAAAATCGATCAGCGCGGGCCCCGTGTGAAAGCGCGCAGTATGCAGCGCCGGCACGACCTGGGAGCGCTGCGTCACCATGAGCCCGGGTATTCCGTAAGCCTCGGCAAGCTTCACGTAATCGGGACTGAGCAGCGGCGTTCCCGCGTAGCGGCCCTCGTAAAAAAACTCCTGCCATTGCCGCACCATGCCCAGGTAGCCGTTATTGATGATCGCGATTTTGACGTTCAGCTTTTCCTGAACGATCGTGGCCAATTCCGGCATCGTCATTTGAAATCCGCCGTCCCCCGCCACCACCCAGACTTCCGCCTCCGGTCGCGCAAATTTCGCGCCAATCGCCGCCGGCAAGGCAAACCCCATCGTACCGAGCCCTCCCGACGTAATCAGCGAGCGAGGCTTCTCGTGATGGTAGTACTGCGCCTCCCACATCTGGTGCTGGCCCACGTCGGTCACGACAACGGCATCGCCCTTGGTCTCGCGCCACAAGTCATTGATCACGTGCGCGGCGTAAAGGTGCCCGTTGTCGGGCAGGCCTTGAATGTCGCGCACTGCCGAGTCTTGCTGCGAGGCATGGATCTGCGACCACCACGCGGCGTGGCGCGCCGCCTTTACACTCGGCAGCAAGTGATGCAGGATTTCGCGCAGATCGCCGATCAGGGGCAGGTCCACCGGCACGTTTTTGGCAATTTCCGCGCGATCGATCTCTACGTGAATCTTCTTGGCCTTTTGGGCATAGGTATTGAGTTTGCCGGTCACGCGATCGTCAAAGCGCATCCCAAGGGCGATCAGCAGATCCGATTCCTGGATGGCCTGATTCACCCAGGCCTCTCCGTGCATGCCCATCATTCCGAGATTTAACGGATGCGAAGCCGGAAAGGCCCCCAGTCCAAGCAGCGTCAAGGCGATCGGAATATCCGCGGTTTCCGCGAATTGGCGAACTTCTCTCTCCGCGCCGGACAAAATGATGCCGTGTCCCGCCAGGATGACCGGTCGCTGCGCTTCGTTGATCATCGCAGCCGCTTCGGCAAGCTTCGCTGCGTTCGGAAAGAAATCGGGAACCTGCCGATGCGCTCGGGGCGCCGCCGCTTCCCAATCGAATTCGCACAAACCGAGCTGCGCGTCCTTGGTGATATCCACCAGCACGGGTCCGGGCCGGTCGGAAGCTGCGATGTGAAAAGCTTCGCGCAGGCTGGTCGCAATGTCGTCGGCGCGACTCACAAGATAGTTGTGCTTCGTGATCGGCAGGGTGATGCCGGTGATGTCCACCTCTTGGAAGGCGTCGCTGCCGAGCACGGCGCTGCCCACCTGCCCGGTGATGCATACGATCGAAGAAGAATCCATCATCGCGGTGGCGATCCCGGTGACCATATTGGTCGCGCCGGGCCCCGAAGTCGCCAGCGCCACTCCTACGCGCCCGCTCGCCCGCGCGTAGCCATCCGCCATGTGCGTAGCGCCCTGCTCATGTCGCACCAGTACATGGTGAACCCGCGACCTCGTCAAGGCATCGTAGGTTGGAAGAATGGCCCCACCCGGATAGCCGAAGACGTGCTCGACGCCCAGGCGTTCCAGACATTCCCAGATGATCTCGGCTCCGGTCAGTTTTCGCCGCGAGGAGTTCGGTGACAATTCATCTTTCATCGGTGACAGCTCGCTTACCTTTCCTCTGCTTCATTATTCATAACAGAGATTCGCGCGGCGCGTCCAATTTATGTTTCTGGCACAACCCATAAGTTTCGCTTATGCCGGTTAACCAGACGACCCCACGCGCTCGTGTCCTTCGGTCTTGTCCGTTTCGCTGCCGCCCCGCAAATGATAGCGTTCCAGCGCTTTCATTTTGGACGTAACGCTGTTTCCCCCTGATTCGTCTAAACCCTGGATCAATACTCTGCTAGACTGAGCGGAAGTTGACTTGGCCAGAGGGCACTGTAACTCTTAGCCGGAATCGGGTAGATTGCTCGGGGCTGCAGAGAAGGGTGCAGCTCGAAGCGCTCACCTGATTCGGGTCTCAACCATAATAGCGCAACTCGCATTTTTGCGATTTTGAGAGGACCATGCACGAAAAAATTACGGATGCCCATTCCGATCCGAACAACAAACCAGGCCGGAAGGGATCCTCGGCTCGGACAATCGTCTTCTTCCTTATTGTAGCCGTTCTGGCCGGAGGCTTCTTCCTCTGGCGCAGCACCCGCAAGCCTCAGACCACGGCGGCCGCCCCGCGTGGCCGCGGCAATGGCGATGCCAATGGCAATCAGCCGGTACCCGTCATTGTGGCCACCGCGCAGCGCCGCGACCTGCCGGTCTATCTGGATGGCTTGGGATCGGTGCAGGCCTTTTATACGGTTACGCTAAAGAGTCGCGTGGACGGCGAAATGATGGATGTCCGCTTCACGGAAGGCCAGGACGTTCACAAAGGCGATTTGCTTGCCATCATTGACCCTCGACCTTATCAAGTTGCCTTAGCCCAGGCAGAGGCGAATATCGCCAAGGACAAAGCCCAACTTACCGACGCAAAGTTGAATGCCGACCGCTATAAGCAGCTCATCAGGGACGGAGTCATTCCACAGCAGCAGTATGACACCCAAGTAGCGCTGGCAAACCAGTTACAGGGAGCGGTTGATTCCGATCAGGCCCAGATCGATAGCGCCAAACTGAATATCGTCTATTCGCAGATCACTTCCCCGATTGATGGACGTGTGGGCTTGCGCTTGGTGGACCCGGGCAACATCGTTCACGCTACGGATACCAACGGCCTGCTCGTCATTACTCAAATGGAGCCCATCTCGGTGATCTTTACGCTGCCGGAAGATAGCCTGCCGGCTGTAAACAGCCGTACGCGCTCGGGGGCAAAGCTTGAAGTAAAAGCACTGAGCCGCGATAACGGCATGCAAATCGCTCAGGGCGGTCTGCTCACGATCGACAACGAGATTGATCAGACCACAGGCACCTTCAAGTTGAAGGCCGTATTTGACAATAAAGACCGCGCTCTTTGGCCCAACCAATTCGTAAATGCGCGACTCCTGATCGATACCAAGAGGAACGCCACCCTCATTCCCGCTGCAGCTGTACAACACGGCGATCAGGGCGCCTTTGTGTATCGCATCAATCCAACCGATAGCAGCGCCGAAGTCGTGCCCGTTACGGTAGGTTTGACCGAGGACAATCTCTCCTCGATCGATAGCGGAATTGGCCCTGGCGATGTGGTGGTCACCGACGGGCAAGACCGGCTTCGCGCTGGAGTTCGAGTGGACGCGCGTTCCGACACGCGGCCCATGGGCGGCGCCGCTCCTGCCGTGTCCCAGTCCGGTGGTCCGCCAGCTCAGGGAATGCCCTCTGCCGGCCGGCCAGATCCTCCCGCGGGCTCTCAGTCGTTTCTCGGCTCGAATCCGAACGCCCGAACCGACCAGGGGAATGGAAAGTCCGGTGATCGCCAGGGATCGGGGAAGAAGCGCCGCGAACAACAGCAGCAACAATGAGTCCATCTCGCATCTTCATTCTCCGCCCGGTGGCCACCACGCTGTTGATGGCTGCCGTGATGCTGGCGGGCTTCGTCGCCTATAGGCAGTTGCCGGTTTCCGCGCTCCCGCAAGTGGACTATCCCACCATTCAGGTCCTCACGTTCTATCCGGGGGCTGGTCCGAGCGTGATCGTTTCTTCGGTGACAGCTCCACTGGAGCGCCAGTTCGGGCAGGTGCCCGGCCTGAAGCAGATGACTTCGACCAGTACCTTTGGCGCTTCCCTCGTGGTTTTGCAGTTCGATCTCGATCAAAACATCGACGTCGAGGAACAGCAAGTTCAGGCAGCTATCAATGCCGCGGGCACTTTTCTTCCCGCCGACCTTCCCAATCCGCCGATCTACAACAAGGTGAATCCGGCCGATGCACCGATTCTCACACTTGCGCTCAGCTCGGAAACCATGCCTCTGCAAAAAGTGGAGGACTTGGCGGACACCACTCTGGCGCAAAAGATCTCTCAACTCCCCGGCGTCGGGCAAGTAACCATTAGCGGCGGTCAGAAACCGGCCGTGCGCGTGCAGGCCAATCCGACTGCGTTGGCCTCGTATGGGCTAAGTCTCGAGGACCTGCGCACCGCTTTAGCCAATGCCAATCAGGATCAGGCCAAGGGTAATATTGACGGAGCGCGTCAGGCCTATACCATTGGCGCTAACGATCAGATTTTCACCAGCGGCGAATATAAGCCCATTATCGTTGGATATAAGAACGGCGCGCCGGTGCGCGTCGAAGACGTCGCCAGCGTAAGCGACAGCGTCGAAAATACGAGCCGCGCCGCCTGGGTCAACGACACCCCCGCGGTAATCGTCAATATTCAGCGCCAACCCGGCGCCAATATCATTAACGTAGTAGATCGGATCTCTGCACTCTTACCTCAACTCAGGGCCTCGCTGCCGCCTGCGGTGCAAGTTTCCATTCTCACGGATCGCACGACCACGATTCGCGCTTCCGTCAAAGACGTGCAGTTCGAGCTGATGCTGACCGTGGGCCTGGTCGTCATGGTCATTTTCCTGTTCCTGCGCAACCTGGCCGCCACCATAATTCCCAGCGTCGCCGTTCCCTTGTCGATCGTCGGTACTTTCGCGGCGATGTATCTCCTTGGCTTTTCGCTCGACAATCTCTCGCTCATGGCGCTCACCATCTCCACCGGCTTCGTCGTGGACGATGCCATCGTTATGATCGAGAACATCGACCGCTATTTGGAAGCAGGCGACTCACCCCTCGACGCCGCCCTCAAGGGTTCTGGGCAGATCGGCTTCACGATTATCTCTTTGACGGTATCCCTCATCGCCGTTCTGATTCCGCTGCTCTTCATGGGCGATATCGTGGGCCGCCTCTTCCGCGAATTCGCCATCACGCTGAGCGTGACCATCCTAATCTCCGCCGGCGTATCCTTGACGCTCACTCCGATGATGTGTGCAAAATTGTTGCGTCACCGTCCCTTGTCCAGTCAGGGAGCCTTCTATCGAGTTTCCGAACGCGGATGGCAGTGGGTGAACGACCGCTATGCCTCCACGCTTCGCGTGGTCCTGCGACACCAAACTATTACTCTGTTCGTTACGCTGGGCACCCTGATCTTGACCCTCTATATGTATATGGTCGTCCCCAAGGGCTTCTTCCCTGTGCAGGATACCGGCGTCATTCTGGGCATCTCTCAGGCACCCGAGTCCACTTCGTTCGAGGGGATGGCGGAGAAACAGAGGCAACTCGCTCGCGTCATCTTGCAGGACCCCGATGTGGTCAGCCTCTCCTCGTTTATCGGCGTCGACGGCACGAACATGACGCCGAATAGCGGCCGCATCCAAATCAATCTCAAGCCCCGCGAAGAACGATCCTCTGACGTGACGCAGATCATTCGCCGTATCTCGGATAAGACCCAATCCGTGGAAGGCATTGCGCTGTATATGCAAGCGGTTCAGGACCTCACCGTCGAAGACCGCGTGAGCCGCACGCAGTACCAATACAGCATGGAAGCCACGGATCCTAAGGAATTGGCGAATTGGGTCGGATTGCTCATGCAAAAACTGCAAGCCCTGCCCAATTTGCGGGACGTAGCCACCGATGAACAGAATCATGCGCTCGAAGAGGATCTCGTCGTCGATCGCGACACAGCTTCGCGGCTTGGCTTGACCGCTTCGGCGATCGACAACACCCTTTACGATGCCTTCGGACAACGACTGGTCTCGATCATGTTCACCCAGACGAATCAGTACCACGTCGTTCTGGAAGTGGCTCCGGAATTTCGTCAGAGTCCCGATGCTCTCAAGAATCTTTATGTCGCATCGGCCTCCGGACAGCAGGTGCCGCTGAGCGCCTTCACCCATTTCGAACCAAACACCACCTCGCTCATGCTCAATCACCAGGGCCAGTTTCCCTCCACCACCATCTCATTCAATCTGGCTCCCGGCGCCTCCTTGGGTGACGCCGTAACGGAGATCGAAAACGCCGGGCGCGAAATCGGCATGCCGGCCAGCATCGCTGCGAGTTTTCAGGGCACGGCGGCCGCGTTTCGTAATTCGCTGGCCAATGAATCCTGGCTCCTCTTGGCCGCGGTGGTGACGGTTTATATCGTGCTGGGAGTCTTGTACGAGAGTTATATTCATCCCCTCACGATTCTTTCGACTTTGCCGTCGGCCGGCGTAGGCGCCATTCTTGCGCTGCAGATATTTCACCTGGACCTCAGCGTCATCGCCCTGATTGGCATCATCCTGCTGATTGGTATCGTGAAAAAGAACGCCATTATGATGATCGACTTCGCTCTCGAAGCGGAACGTGGCGAACATCTGCCTCCTGAAGAGGCCATCTATCAAGCTTGCTTGCTGCGCTTCCGCCCCATCATGATGACGACCATGGCAGCATTATTCGGCGGCTTGCCTCTCGCTATGGGACGCGGTACGGGTTCGGAGCTGCGTCATCCCCTCGGAATCAGCATCGTTGGAGGCTTGCTGCTCAGTCAGTTGCTCACGCTCTATACGACGCCTGTCGTGTACATCTGGTTTGACCGCCTGGCCAGCCGAGTGCGAGCCGTTCGGGGGTCTGCTCACGGGCCCATCGAAGCTCCTCAACCCGGTGACTAGGTGGATCGTTCCCTGGCTGAAATAAAGCCTGGAAAAAAAGGGGAACCTCCAAAAAAGACAGACGATGAATATTTCCGCTCCATTCATTAGGCGCCCCGTAGCGACCTCGCTGCTGACGGCAGGGCTGCTTTTGGCGGGCTCGCTCGCATACCGGATGCTCCCTGTTGCTTCCCTCCCGGAAGTGACTTATCCGGTCATCCAGGTCAATGCCAATTTGCCGGGAGCCAGTCCGGATACGATGGCGACCGCTGTGGCTACGCCCCTCGAGCGAATGTTTGGCCGCATTGCAGGTGTCAACCAGATGACCTCGGTGAGCCAGCTGAGTTCGACCAGCGTGGTTTTGCAATTCGACCTCGGCCGCGATATTGACGGAGCGGCGCGCGATGTGCAGGCGGCCATCAATGCCGCCCGCGGGCAGTTGCCTGCCAATTTGCCCACGAACCCCACCTGGCGCAAAAGCAATCCCGCCGAGAATCCCATTTTGGTTCTCGCGCTCACTTCCGACACTGCGACGCAGCAGCAGATGTACGATATGGCCGATTCCATCCTGGCCCAAAAAATCGCCCAGATCAGCGGTGTAGGGCTGGTCAACATCGGCGGCAGTTCGCAGCCCGCGGTTCGCGTCGAGGTTAATCCGCTGCTACTGAGCAAACTTGGTGTCAGCCTGGATCAGGTGCGTGCAACGCTGGGGCAAGCGAATGCCAATGTTCCCAAAGGTTCAGTGGCCGACAGCGACCGGGGCTTTGTTCTGAATGACAACGACCAGCTCTTTACTGCCAAGCAATATAGCCCTCTGATCGTTGCTTACAACAAAGGTGCTCCCGTCCGCCTTTCGGACGTGGCCACGGTGGTCGATGGCCAACTCAATCGCCTGAATGCGGGAACCGTAAACGGCATGCCTTCCGTTCTCATCCAGATATACCGGCAGCCCAACGCCAATACCATTGAGACTTGTGATCGCGTGCGTGCGCTTTTGCCTTTCCTGCAAGCTTCCATCCCGCCCTCGATCCGCATCGGCGTGTCGCAGGACCGCACCATCACCATCCGGGCTTCCGTGCACGACATCGAGATCACCATGGTGATCGCTGTCCTGCTGGTCATCCTCGTCGTCTTTGCCTTCCTGCGCAGCGTTTGGGCCACCGCTATCCCCAGCATTGCCGTGCCCCTGTCGCTCGTCGGCACCTTCGGCGTCATGTACTTGGCCGGCTACACCATCGATAACCTCTCTCTCATGGCGTTGACCATCTCCACCGGCTTCGTCGTAGACGACGCCATCGTGGTCATCGAAAACATCACCCGTTATCTCGAGAAAGGCATGGCTCCGCTGGAGGCCGCTCTCGAGGGGTCGCGGGAGATCGGCTTCACTGTGCTGTCGATGAGCACGTCGCTCATTGCCGTCTTTATTCCCATTCTCTTGATGGGCGGCATTGTCGGCCGCATGTTCCGCGAGTTCGCCATTACCTTGAGCGCCGCTGTGGCCATTTCCATGGTCGTTTCGCTGACGACGACACCCATGATGTGCGCCAGGCTGCTCAAGTCTCACGAGGAAGAGAAAAAACACAATTTTCTCTACAAGGCTAGCGAGGGTGGGTTCCAGGCGCTTTACGAAGCCTATGCGAGTAGTCTGCGATGGGTCCTGGATCACGAGCGTTTCGTGCTGGGTGTCGCCTTGGGGACGGTGTGTTTGGCTGTTTATCTGTACATCGTGGTTCCCAAGGGTTTCTTCCCTGCCCAGGATACCGGACGCTTGAACGGAAATGCCCTGGGCCCCGAGGATATTTCCTTTCAATCCATGCGCGAGAAGCTGATGCAGTACGTCGACATCGTGCAGCACGATCCGGCAGTCGATGTGGTGGCTGGCTTTATCGCCCGGCAGAATACCGCTCAGCTGAATATCACCTTGAAGCCGCTCTCGGAACGCAAGGCTAGTGCCGACCAGGTGATCAATCGTCTGCGCCCTCAGTTGGCCCGCGTCCCTGGCGCCAACCTCTACCTCCAGGCTGTCCGCGACGTACAAATCGGCGGCCGCATGGGCAACAGTGAATTCCAATACACATTGCAGGGTGACAACCTGCAAGATCTTCTGACTTACTCTCCTCTCATGATGCAGAAACTCCGGACGCTCCCGCAGATTCGGGACGTGAATACGGATTTGCAAAATCGCGGCTTGCAGGCCGGTTTGGTAATCGACCGCGAAACCGCCGGGCGTCTGGGAATAACCGCGAGCACCATCGACAATGCGCTCTACGACTCTTTTGGCCAGCGGCAAGTTTCCACGATTTACAAGGGCATGAACCAATATCACGTGGTCATGGAGATCGACCCTAAATTCCAGCAAAGCCCGTCTGGCCTGGATAATCTCTACGTCCCTTCCTCTGCCGGTGCGCCTGTGCCGCTTAGCGCTTTCACGCATTACGCACCTTCGAACACTTCGCTCGCCGTGGCCCACCAGGGACAGTTCCCTGCGGTGACATTCACTTTTAACTTGGCCCCTAACGTTCCCCTCGGCGACGCGGTCGCCGCCGTTCAAAGCGTTGAGCGCGAGATCGGCTTGCCGAGCACTATCCATCCGGGTTTTCAGGGTACGGCGCAGGCCTTCCAGGACTCACTGGCGACTGAGCCCTACCTGATCGTCGCGGCGCTAGCCACGGTCTACATCGTCTTAGGCATCCTGTACGAGAATTACATCCACCCCATCACCATTCTCTCGACGCTGCCCTCGGCCGGTGTGGGAGCTTTGTTAGCTGTTTTGGTCACGCACAGTGAGCTCGATATCATCGCCCTTATCGGCATCATCCTGCTAATCGGCATCGTCAAGAAAAATGCCATTCTCATGATCGATTTCGCTATTCAGGCTGAACGCAATGAGGGCAACAGCCCCAAGCAATCGATCTACCAGGCCTGCTTGCTGCGTTTTCGGCCCATCATGATGACCACGATGGCCGCTCTCTTTGGCGGCATTCCCATCGCCGTGAGCACGGGCAACGGCGCGGAGTTGCGCCGGCCATTGGGTATTGCCATCTGCGGCGGCTTGATCGTCAGCCAAATGCTCACGCTGTATACCACTCCCGTCGTTTACCTGTATATGGATCGGCTCCGGGCTTGGGTGAGCGGTGGAAAAAAGCTGAACCAGCTCGAAACAATGCCTGGCGTATCGCCATCGATCGATTCCGCATCTGATTAGGAAGTGCGCGGAAAGCAAGCGCGAGCTCCTGGGCGAGCGGTGGAAAGCGCCTGCGGTGTCTCGATGTCGTCCCGGGGTCTTCTTCCGTATCCGCGACCCCTCATTCCACCTCGGACTGATTTCACCCCCGGTCGTCGCCCGCTCCATTTCACCACTCCGCGCTCACTCTGTGAAGGATCACCCTTGACTACTAGGCGCACGCCTGAGGCTTAATTCGTGCCAGTTCCAGTACTCGCATGCCAGAATAATTACATAGTACATAAGCGCTTCCTCTCGGAAGGCAACCGCTTCCAACGCATGACACCGTCATCCTGAAGCGGACGGATCGCGCTTATAAACTGTTTCGTATCAATTTGGTAGGGCAACCTCGCATGCAGCAATTCGACGCGCCCAGGAAAAAGGAACTCACGGTTCAAGCCGACCTGGAGATGGCCGCATGGTCTCGCGCGGCCAGCGTCATGCATTTCTTTCTCCTGCTCGTTGTGGCCTTTGCCACGCCTTATTACCACGATCATCCGACCGTACTTCTAATAACCGGCGCGGCCCTCTTTATCGCGACCGTGTTCCGCGTCACCATTGTCTCCCTATTCCCCAGCCATTACCGCCGCCGGCCCGCTCTCTGGAGGTTCCTTTTTCGGGCAGGAACATATGCGGCGGTGTCGATATGGAGCGCCTTCTCCTGCATAACCATCCTGTTCTATGGCGATCGCTGGGTGAGTTGGTTCATGCTCTTGATCACCACCGGCATCGCCGCCGGTGCGAGCATCTCTCTCGCTCCGGACGGCTCGCTCGCGCGCCGCTATACCGTCATCCTTCTCGGCCCTACTCTCCTCTGCGGTTTGAGCCGCGGCGCATTGGGTGGCATCCCCGTGGCTCTAACGGTTGGTCTTTATGCTGCCTTCCTTTGGATTCAAGGCCGGCACGCGTCGGAATTTTACTGGCAAGCGCTCGGCCAAAAGGTGCTCCTCAGTAACAAGGCAGCGGAGGTGGAGGAGCGGAATGCCTATTTGAAAGCGCTCATTGAGGGCAACCCCTTGGCTTTCGTCATGGTCGACACCGAACATCGGGTGCAGATGTGCAATGGCGCATTCGAGCGGCTATTCCAGTATGAAGAAAAAGAGATCAAGGGAAGCAATATCAATGAGCTCATCAAAGCGGAAGACCTCGCTTTCGAGATCGTCGGTTTTCAGAGGTTTGCGGAAATGGGCAATACCGTCCACGCGACCACGCGTCGCCGCCGGAAAGATGGCACGTCGATACCCGTGGAACTTCACGTCGTGCCGTTGGTTGTGCACGAAAAGTTCATCGGCCTCTGTGCCCTCTATCAGGATGTCACCGAGCGCAAGCGCGCGGAAGAGCAGCTCAAATCTGCCCTCCAGATGAAGTCGGATTTCGTTTCCTTCGCCACACACCAACTCCGCACACCCCTGGCCGGTATCAAGTGGCTCCTGGAGCTCGCCGCCCAAGACACCAAAGCCTCCGAAGAAACAAGCTCGCTCATCCAGGATGCACGTGAATCCGCGGAGCGTCTGATCTGCATGGTCAACGACCTTCTGAGCGTCAGCCGGCTCGAAAGTGAAAAAATCACTCTCTCGCCCGCGCTTACCAATTTGCGCGAGCTCACCGAAGCCACGTTGAAGGATGTCCATTCACAGTTGCAGGCGCAGAAGCATGAGCTCTCCGTCTGGGGTGGGGAAGATATGCCCTTGGTTTGCGTCGATTCGCAGCTATTTCGGCAAGTGATCCTCAACTTGGTTTCCAACGCCATCAAATACACTCCGCCCGGCGGAAAAATCCGTGTCGATCTGAACCAACGCAACGGCTTGATCCGCTGGTCCATCCGGGACACCGGAATTGGCATTCCAAAGCGCGCTCAATCCCAGTTATTCGAAAAGTTCTTCCGCGCCGACAATGTCTATGCCATCGAGACCGAAGGTTCCGGACTCGGCCTCTATATGGTCCGGCTGATCATGAAGAATTCCGGCGGCCGCATCTGGTGTGAATCGGAGGAGGGCAAAGGCAGCACCTTTACCTTCGAAATTCCCGCAAAAGGAACCTGCTGATGGAGACGAGCGCCAAGAAAGTTCTTGTAGCCGAGGATGACCGCTTTCTGCGTCGCGCCTGCGAGATGAGCCTTCGGCAGTTGGGATATGCGGTTCTCATTGCCAAAGATGGCGAAGAAGCGCTGGCCTTAATCAAAGCCGAACGGCCGGACCTGGTTTTGCTCGACCTCCTCATGCCCAAAGTCAATGGGCTCGAAGTCCTTCGAATCATGAAATCCACCGAAGCCACGCGTCTCACACCGGTGCTCGTCCTCACAAACTCCTCGCGCGCGCAGGATATCGAGGAAATTCGCGAGCTGGGCGCCGACGGTTTCCAAGTGAAGTCCGATCTCTCCCTGGAAGCTTTGAGCCAGCAAGTCAAGAAGCTGCTGAAGGATTGAACCATGCAAAATGAAAATGCCAACGCAACTCCTCCCACCATTCTTCTCGCGGAAGACAATAAGTTTCTGCGAAGGGCCGCCGAATCGACTTTGCGCCGTCATGGTTTTACCGTTCTCACAGCCACCGACGGCGAAGAGGCTTTGAAGCTGGCCCGCAGTAACCCGCCGGATCTCCTCCTTCTCGACGTGATCATGCCCAAAATGAATGGATTCGACGTGCTGCGCGCCTTGAAGGGAGACCCCGCCACGTCGCTTATACCCGTGATCGTGCTGAGCAATCTGGGAGATCAGAACGATGTCGTCACCGCTCGTGAGCTCGGCGCCGTCGGCTACTGGGTAAAGGCCAGCGTCGGCTTGGAGGAACTCGTCGAGCGCATCCAGTCGCTGCTGGCGGAAAACGCCAAGCCCTGAAATGACGCGAGGCTGGTCCGGGTGGGTGCCCCATGCGCCTCGCGAGCGCGGGCACTCGCGCCGTAAAGAAATTCGCGCGTGGGTATTGCTCCCGCGGGTGCCCCATGCGCCGTTTGTGCGCATGGGTTTGATCCGTTGTAGCCCAGGGCGCGCCGCCTTCTGGCGGCCCTGGGGCTTCTCGCTCCTCGCCAAGCCATAATTGGTCCGGGTGGGTGCCCCATGCGCCGTTTGTGCGCATGGGTATTGTTCCAGGTGGGTGCCCCATGCGCCGTTTGTGCGCGTGGGTTTAATCCGTTGTAGCCCAGGGCGCGCCGCCTTCTGGCGGCCCTGGGGTTCTCGCTCCTCGCCAAGCCATAATTGCTCCAGGTGGGTGCCCCATGCGCCGTTTGTGCGCATGGGTTTGATCCGTTGTAACCCAGCGCGCGCCGCCTTCTGGCGGCCCTGGGCTTCTCGCTCCTCGCCAAGCCATAATTGGTCCAGGTGGGTGCCCCATGCGCCGTTTGTGCGCATGGGTTTGATCCGTTGTAACCCAGCGCGCGCCGCCTTCTGGCGGCCCTGGGGCTTCTCGCTCCTCGTCAAGCCATAAGATGACGCGCGACCCGCTGGCCGCGCTATTTCAGCAGATCCGCGCCCGCCTTGGCGCACTGCGCGTCTTGTGGGCTGGCGCCCCCGGAAACTCCAATCGCCCCAACGATCTTCCCTTCCGAGACGAGAGGAATGCCTCCTTCCACGGGAAGGGCTCCCGGCAGGCCCAGGATGCGCAGGCCATCTCCTCCCGCCGCTAGCGCGTCTTCCAGGGCCTTGGTGGGTCGCTTGAACTGCGCCGCAGCGCGAGCCTTGCCGATGGCGATATTGGGGCTGGCCAACTGCGTTCCGTCCATCTTTTCGAAGTAGACCAGATTACCGTCCGTATCCACGATCGCCACAGCCATATTCCAGTTGTTTTTCTTCGCTTCCGCCAACGCTGGCGCCGCGATTTTCTTCGCGGTCTCCAGATTGACGGACATCCCATAGGGGTTGGGCATCTGCGCGAAGGCAGTTGACGCGCAGCACGCACACACGATGGCCAGACCGTACGCCACGAGCGATTGACGGAACATGCGGGCTCCTCCTTTATTCTCGAATTGCAGATCAGTCGCGGCCTAGATTCTAGAACGTTTCCCCCGCCTCCGTGCCCAGTTCCGCCACTCCCCAGCCGTGGCTCGCCTTACGGCGTGACGATCTACGCTGTCATTCCGAGGAGTGTATCGACGAGGAATCTGCTTTTCGGCTTTGTAAGACGCCACCGCGAGGTATGCGACCTGCCTAGAACAAGGACGCAGGCTGCAATGCGGCAAGGTCTGTTAGGCGGCTCGGCCGCAAGGCTTCATATTCCTTCTGCGGTGCCTTCATGTACCGCCATGCCGCTCGGGTGAGCTTCGTGGCGTTCTCACACCAAAGCAACGCCGCGCCATCCTTACGTATCATCCCCGAGGTTTCTTGCCCTCCGTCCAAGCAGAAGCTAACGTACTATGAATTCGTAGCAGGAGGACGCCTTGGAAAACGACCTCGCTGATAACGGGGACCGCGCTCAATATCTCCGAGCGATGGGCGCTGATCTCGGATAACTGTGCCACGAATTGCGGGATGATTTTGATTGGCTGCGGCGCAAGTGGAGCAATTTTCAAGAGCTGTTCGGAAACGGGCAGGAGCGTATCGATCTGCTAAACACGGTTGCATCCAACTTCTTCTATTTATTGCACAGACTGTTCTTTGAAGACGCCATGTTGCACCTGTGTCGTCTCACCGATCCACCTCGAATGCGAGATCGAGAAACTCTAACCGTGATGGCTCTCACTGACACGATTTCTGATCCCGCACTCAAGGCTTCCATAGAAACCAAAATGAATAAAGTGCGTGAAGGTTGCGAGTTTGCTCGGAAATGGCGGAACCGGCGGCTAGCTCACACGGACTTGGTAACTCTACGAGAAGGACACGTTTTGGCATTGCCTTCGGTGGATAGCGCGAACATTGAAACTGCTCTGAAGTCTATCGACGACTTACTCACCTTGGTTGAGGACCGCTACGGCCTTCCGCACGTCCTGCTTGCTTCTGATCCTTGGGGAGCTAAGCCATTGATCTACCACTTAGAGAAAGCCAAGCGCGCCATCGACGACGAGCGACAACGCTGGCGCAAGCTTGCGACGAACGGCGCGGCAAACAGCTAACAGAAACTGTTATTCTGATTCCCGACGCTTACTATCGCGCGCCTCGTAGTCGTCTACGTCCGAAGCGATCGCGCGTCCCTTGGTTTTCCACCATAGCCGGCGATAACGCACCCAGAACGCTGTTAGCAGGACTCCGCCCAGCGTGAGCACGCCGCCGAGCAATTCCATCGGATCGCCGGGCTGCGCGCGGACGATCGCTGGTGCGAGCAACAGCAGTGCGGCCCAACAGACCAACGCTGCATATCCGAGGCAGGACCGCGTACCACCAAGCCTCGTGCCGCGTTTACCGGTGGCGTCCGAGAGATGGAGGAGCGGCTCGTCAAACGCGATACCTAGGAACACGCGCGGCTTACCCCCGGCGTCGTAGAGATAGAGGCACGGCTCTTCACGCCTGAGACAAAGCGCCGCGCGCGGTTTACCGCTGGTGTCGTTGAGAGCGAGGAACGCCTCACCACCCCTGAGCGTAAGCATGGTGCGCAGTTTGCCGCCAGTGTCCTCCAGGGCCAGAGTCGGCCCGTCATCCCCGACGGTAAGCGTTGCACGCGCTTGACCCTGGGCGTCGCGGAGAATGACCCCAGGCTGTTCACCCGAGACACTAAACGATATGCGCTCTTCACCGCTCTCGCCGTAAAGCGCAAGTTTGGACCCGATGGGAGTGGCGGTCATCTTAGCGCCAACCTTCCCTGCTGCGTCTCTCAAGACCAGCTCCCCAGCTTCTAGAATCTGAGGGTCGGATGGAGTCTGCGGCCTGATTTCGTTGGGATTGTTCATTGTCGGCTTCGGTCTTGGGATATTGAACGCATCACCGGAGCACCTTGAAGATCACGCTGGAGGCGGATTGCTAAATCTTCTCAGCGCGGCCCGGACAACATCTGGGTGCGTTTTGATCAGCTTCGCCACTTCCAACGTTGCTTTCTCTATGGGATCAACAATCACGTTCAGCAGTTCCCACTCTGCCTCTGCCCTTTGAGCGGTGACAAGCAGTATGTTCTCAAGGGCGAGCCGTTTGAATGGCTCATGTAGGGTTCCTCTCCCGAACGGGATTCCGTTCACCTCAAACGGCTCAACATCAGCGACCTCGATGACAATTTTCCTATCCTGTGCAACATACGTCTGAAACAGATCATGTAATCTTCGATTCGTGCTTACTTTCTTGCCTTCTTTTGGAGGCGTCAGGACCCGCTGCATTCGCCGAATAAGGTCCTCTCCTTGGCCGATATAGACGGGCTGTTTTGAATCGCCGTTTAGTGCACGCAGCACTTTCCATCGATAAACAGCGGAGACAGCGTACTTCGTCCTCATGTATCTCGTGAACTTCTGCGGAAAGATGTATGCCTGCCCACTCTCCTCCGTCACAACCGATCGCCACTCCACACGCACTGTGACTCCGTCTGCCACACTGACCTCCTGAAATTTGGCAAGTGTACCGTGCTCTCCTAGTCGCGCACCAGCTTCCTAGCCCTAAAGGGCTATGCTCCTCACCCGGACGATTTGGTGACGTTCTTCGCCGGCAAATCAGCCGACGCGATGAGGTCCTGCTCAGTCCCCGGATGGCCATGTCGAACCACGGCCAATCCTTGGGCTTGCCTCCACCCCGGGGCGAAGTCCGTTCGAAACTGTTTCACGTGAAACGCTTTCGAACACCTCTCACCGCCATTCGAATTCGCGCCGGATCGTTCGAAATACTATAACGATAACTCATAAAAATATGTTGATAACCAGATGATAATATGATATTCTTAGTCTGAAACGTCACGAAGTGACTAACAAACAGGATGAGCTTTCGCCATTTAGCAAAGTTCATGTTCTCCGGACTTCCATGCCAACTCCCGCGTCTGGATCGAGCTTCTTCCTGTCTCTCGCAACCCGTTTCGCCCGATCCGCTCGTATTTTCGCGCGGCATCCCACCCAGCACCCTCGGCGACGTAACACTTCGAGGCTTCTCGATTTTCCGATGCGAACTGCGGAGTCAGATGCGAACTGCAAGCTTTTCCCGCAAGGCCACCGGAATGAACACTTGCGCAAAATCGCGCCGCAACTCCCTTGGAATGTGCACTTACGATTTATTGGACTTAAAACTGCCTCGAATGAACACTTACCAAAAAGTGATAGGGACCGTGCGTTTCAACCACGACGAAGTATCTCGTGCGCCGAGCCGCTTTCCTCGGGCAGCGCCAGGAGCCGGTGCGGCTGTGCTCCTACTCTGTGGCACAGCCAATCTTGGCTGTGCGTTTTACCTAGCCCGTGCGGCCAGCACCCCGTGCGGCTAGCGCTTTGGAGCCCGTGCGGCTAGCACCACTTAAGGCTTGACGATGTTATACCCCATAGATACCATTGTTTATCCGCGCCGCAGTCGCGTGGAGCGACCTTCATGCAGAGTGGCTGAGGGGTTCGGGCCCGACGACGCCACGACAACCGGACCAGGATTTCTTCTGGTCGCAGGTGCCAATTCCCGCCCGGTTAGCGGGGGACATGAAGCTCGTGGGTATCCTTTCGCCTCGTTCCCCCACACCCGGAATGAGGCATTTTTTTTGGCGCGCAGGGCCCGACGCAGCCTGGGAGATTGGTATGAGTGAGCACTATACGTTGCGCTGCCGGGAATGCAATCGCGATTGGGGCAATCGTCCTGGCTCCATCTGCGAGGATTGCCTCGCCCCTCTCGAAGTCAAATACGATCTCGACGCCGCCCGCGCCACCTTCACGCGCGAAAATATCGCCCGGCGCCCCGCGAACATCTGGCGCTATGCGGAACTGCTGCCCATCCCGGAAGGATACCAGCCCGAAATTCCCGTAGGCATGACGCCGCTGGTCTCCGCCGCGAGGCTCGGCGCGCAGATCGGTTCGCGCCGTCTCTATGTGAAAAACGATGCGGTGAATTTTCCTACGCTCTCGTTTAAAGACCGTGTCGTTGCCGTGGCACTCGCGCAGGCCAAGGCCTTTGGATTTCAGACCGTGAGCTGCTCTTCGACCGGAAATCTTGCGAATGCTGTCGCGGCCCAGGCTGCGCGGCAAGGCTTCGACGCTTGGATCTTCATTCCCGCCGATCTCGAACCGGCCAAGATTCTGGGCACTCAGATTTTTGGCGCGCGACTGGTGCGCATCGCCGGAAATTACGATCAGGTGAACCGGCTCTGCTCTCAGATTGGAGAGCGCTTTCATTGGGGCTTTGTGAATATCAATCTCCGGCCTTATTACGCCGAGGGCTCCAAAACGGTGGGCTACGAAATCGCCGAACAGCTCGGCTGGCGCCTGCCGGACAACATCGTCGTGCCCATGGCCGGCGGTTCGCTGATTACCAAAATTTACAAGGCTTTTCACGAATTGATCGCTCTGGGAGTCGTGGAGGCGAAGTCGGTGCGGTTCTTCGGCGCGCAAGCCACCGGCTGCTCGCCCATCTCCAGCGCCGTGAAGCGGGGCTCGGACGAAATCGATCCACAAAAGCCATCCACGATCGCGCGCTCGCTGGCGATCGGCAATCCCGCCGACGGGCTTTACGCCAGCCGAGCCATTCGCTCGAGCGGCGGCTGGTCCGAAGACGTTTCTGACCAGGAGATCGTCAAAAGCATGGAGCTACTCGCTACCACGGAGGGAATTTTCGGAGAGACGGCCGCGGGCGTTACCGTCGGATGTGCGAAGTCGTTGATCGCGCAAGGCCGCATACGCCCCGACGAAGAGACCGTGCTGTGCATCACCGGCAACGGTCTCAAGACCACCGACGCGCTGGCCGGCCGTTACCCCGTCGAGGACGCGATCGAGCCGCGCCTGGCCGCCTTTGAAAAATTCATGGGACACGCCATGGCTTTGTCCGCTGTCTCGTAGTCGTGTCGCCGCCTTCCAGCAAAAGCAAACGCGCGTTTTCCGTGGTCGTACCGGCTTCCAGCGCCAACGTGGGTTGCGCTTTCGATTGCGCCGCCATCGCGCTGAATCTATATCTGCGCGCTTCGGCGACGCCGGTCAAATCCGGTTTTGAGATCGCCTATCGCGGCACAAACGCCGATCGCATTCCCCGCGACGAAAACAATTTGATCGCCCAGGCCATGCAGCGCGCCGCGGCCACAACGAATGCGTCTCTGCCCCCGGTTCGCCTGGATGTGCAAAACGACATTCCCCTCGGTGTGGGTTTGGGCTCCAGCGCTGCCGCGATCGTCGCGGGAATTCTCCTGGGAAGCGCGCTCTGCGGCGCGAAACTCGCACCCGCCGACGCTCTTCGTCTCGCGGTCGAGATCGAAGGGCATCCCGATAATGTCGCCGCCGCGCTCCATGGCGGTTTTGTGGTCGCCGCCATGTTCGCCTCAGCCGACGTGCTTATCGCCAAAGCGAATGTTTCGCCGAGCCTTAACTTTGTGGCCGTCATTCCCGAAGTACCGCTGCCCACCGAGAAGGCGCGCGCCGTTCTTCCAGCGCAGTACCCCCGAGTCGATGTCGTCGCGAATTTGCAGTGCACCGCTTTGCTCGCCGCTCGTTTTTTCTCGGGCGGCAAGCTTTCCCCGGAACTATTTGGCGATGCTCTGCATCAGCCCTACCGTAGCCCGCTCGTTCCCGGCATTGCGGAATGCCTCGCGTTTCGGCATCCGGATCTTGCGGGAGTCTTCCTGAGCGGAGCGGGCTCGGCCGTCATGGCCATTGCGCGCCGCAACACCGCAAAGATCGGCGCAGCGCTGGTCGGAGAATTTCGCCGCATGGGCACGGACGCACGGGCGCTTGTGCTGAGAGCGGATAATCGCGGCGCGCGGATTTCATCCAAGGATTTGAAGGTGGGCGGAACGGCTAAACCGCGCCTCACGCCGAGGAATTAGAAGTAAATAAAGGTCAACGAAGCAGTTCCTCGAGTTGCGTGCGCAGATCGGTCTTGGCGTCGCGATACTTGACGATCACTGGCGTATAAAGAGAAAGGTTCCATTCTTTGCCCCGTCCGTGGCTGATGGCGCGCGAACCGGCCACCACGACGGCTTTTTCGGGAACGATCAGCGGCTGATCGTCTCCCGCGACAAACACATTTCCAGTGACCAAATCATATACGGGTGTCGAGCGATTCAGGATCGTTCCCGTGCCCAGAACCGCTCCTCGCTTTACGATAGTGCCTTCATAGACGCCGCAGTTTCCGCCGAGGAGCACCTCGTCTTCAATGATGACGGGCATCGCGCCAACCGGCTCGAGCACTCCGCCGATTTGCGCCGCTGCGGAAATATGGCAGTTCTTGCCGACCTGTGCGCAGCTCCCGACCAGAGCGTGCGAATCGATCATGGTCTGCTCTCCGACGTAAGCCCCGACGTTAACAAACATCGGAGGCATGCACGTGACGCCTTTGCCAAGAAAGCAGCCGTCGCGCAGGCTGGAGCCGCCGGGAACGATGCGCACCGCATTCGCAAGAGTAAAAGTTTTGAGCGGATAAGTAGCTTTATCGAAAAAGGTCTGGCCTGCGCCATCATGGGACATCGGCACTACTGCGCCCATGCGGAATCCGAGGAGAATGCCCTTCTTCACCCAGCCGTTCACGCGCCAGCCGCTGGCCGAATTCGCATCTGGTTCGGCGGCGCGAATGCTGCCGTCGTTCAGGCCCTCTTTGAATTTCTGGAAAAGCCGCGAGTGCTCCTCGCCATATCGCTCGGGAGGCCTGTCAAAGAGCGATTCAATTTGCTCTTGCAACATGCCTCTCTCCGACCAGACCCAGGCATTCCAAAACCCCGCGGATCTTCTCTTCGTTCTCGGGGCTCGGAGGGCACAGAGGAAGCCTCCACACCGGCTCGAGTAAACCCATTGCGGCCATGGCCGCCTTCACTGGGATGGGGTTCGATTCCACGAAATTCACTTCCATTAGAGGCAGAAATCTCCGCTGCAAGCGCCGCGCTTGTTCGAAATTATTTTGCAGGCAAAGCCGGACGATCCGCGTCATCTCCGCGGGAATTTCGTTGGAGGCCACCGAGATGAGGCCCGTCCCGCCGAGCGCGATCAGCGGCAGGGCGAGTGCGTCGTCGCCTGAGAGCACGCTGAACTTCTCCGGCAGGCGCCCGAGAATCGAAGCCATCTGGCTGATATCGGCGGACGCTTCCTTCACACCCACGATGTTGTCGATCTCCGCGAGCCTTTTGAGCGTGGCCGTGTCCACGTTTGTCGCCGTCCGGCGGGGAACGTTATAGACGATCACGGGTAGCGAAACGGCCGAAGCGATAGCCTTGAAATGCTGATAAAGCCCTTCCGGAGTGGGCTTGTTGTAATACGGCGTTACAGACAAAATTCCGTCCGCGCCCATCGATTGGAGTTCTTTGGCGAGCGCGACCGCTTCGGCGGTGTTGTAGCCTCCGGCTCCGGCGAGCACGGGGACGCGGCCCGCGGCCTCCTCCAGCGTGATTTCCGCGACGCGCAAATGCTCCTGCTTGCTGAGCGTGGGACTCTCGCCCGTGGTGCCGCAGGGCGCCAGAAAATCGATTCCTGCCTCGATTTGGCGGCGCACGAGTCTGCGCATGGCTGCTTCATCGAGCGAAGAATCGCGCCGAAATGGAGTAACCAAAGCCGTGCCGCATCCAGCAAACATCTCGCGCCTCCCTCAATGGCCGTCGAATAAAATATCGCTAAATTCAAACCAGCCCTTCTTGCCGACCACCCACTTAGCCGCGGTGAGCGCGCCTCGCGCAAAGCCTTCCCTGCCGCGGGCCGTGTGCCGCAGCGTGATCGTATCGGCTGCGGAATCGAAGCCGATTTCGTGCGCGCCGGGATGAGCGCCGGCGCGGCTGGAGCTCGTGTCCACGCGCCGCAAGGGATCGGCCTTTTTCATCTCTTCCACCAGTTTCAGCAAAGTGCCGCTGGGCGCATCCTTTTTTGTGGAGTGGTGAATCTCCCAGGCCCAGGCTCCGTATTCCTTATAAGGAGCGAACTGTCGCGAGGCTTCCGCAACCAAGCGCAAAAAAACATTCACGCCAATGGAGAAGTTTGGACTCCACACCAATCCGATGTGCCCGTTTTCTACGGCCGTTTTGGCCCGTTCCATCTGCTCGGTCCAGCCCGTGGTACCGATCACGGCGTTCACGCCCGCGGAGGAAAGCCGCTCGATATCCGTCAAAACCGCGCCGGGAATCGAGAAATCGACCGCTACATCGATGCCACGAAAGCGCTCGCGCGTGATTCCCCGCCCGTTTTCATTCTCCGCGATATCCAGGCGCAAAGACACTTCAAAGCCATATTCGGGAGCGAGCTGCTCCACCAGATGCCCCATCTTACCGTATCCGATGATCGCCAGGTTCATGCGGCTAGTCGAAAACCAGTGGATCCACGCTGCTAAAAAACTCCCGGTGCAGCAATTCTACCGTGGTCTCCGCATCGCGCTCGGAAACGGCGAAGCCGATATTCAAGAGCGAGGCGCCCTGCGATATCATCCGGATATTCACTTCCTGCAAAGCCCCAAAGGCCCGAGCGGCGACGCCCGGCGTATGGCGAAGATTATCGCCGACGATGCAAACGATGGCCTGATTCTCTTCCACGCTGACCTCGGAAAACTCGCGAAGAGCTTCGCAAATCCCGGAGAGACGCGCGGGATTATCGATGGTCAGGGAGACGCTGACTTCAGAGCTGGCGAGCATGTCTACCGCCGTTTCCGCCCGGCTGAAGATCTCGAAGATGCGCTGAAGAAACCCATGTGCCATGAGCATGCGCGTGGAACGGATATTCACGATATAGATCCCGCGTTTGCACGAGATCGCCTTGATCACATTGCCAGAGGGCGGCGCCTCGGCAACGATGTGCGTTCCGGGAACTTCGGGGCGCCGCGAATTCAGCACCAGGATCGGAATATTTTTTTCAATCGCCGGCAGCAGCGTCGAAGGATGCAGCACTTTGGCGCCGAAATAGGCCAGCTCGGCGGCCTCCGCGAACGAGAGCGTCTTCACTCGGTGGGCGTCCGCCACCAGCTTAGGGTCGCAGGTCATCACGCCGTCAACGTCAGTCCAAATCTGAATCTCCTCGGCGGAGATTCCGGCGCCGAAAATGGCGGCACTGAAATCCGAGCCTCCTCTGCCGAGCGTCGTGGTCGCGCCCTCTTGGGTAGCGCCAATGAAACCGCCGAGCACGGGCACCTTGTTCTCGCGAATAATTGGCAAAATCTTATCCCGAATGCGGGCGTAAGTCTGTTCGTATAAGGGCGTGGCGGCCTGATGACGCGTATCCGTGAGTACGACGCAGCGCGCATCCACGTGCGCGGCATCCACTCCCAAGTTGGAAAAAACCATGGCAATCAATTGACTGGAAAGACGCTCCCCATAACTTGCGAGCGCATCGGCCGAAGCGGGAGAAAACTCCCCAACTTCCTCCAATTGCTCCAGCAAATCGCCGGCTTCCCGAAAATGGCAGTCGAGAATTCTCCGGAGATCGGCCTGGCTCGTTTCTGGAAGCAATGCCCCGATCTCTCTTTCATACATTTCCCGCAGAGCTTGCAGCTTTTTCAGAGCTTGTTCCCTCGCTCCTTTGGCGGCGTCCTCGCCCATGGCCAAAAGTTGCCGTGTCGTTTGGCCCATCGCGGAAACCACCACGAGGGGATGCCGCGCCAGTTCGCGCCTGACAAGCCCCGCGACTCGCTCGATCGCGACGGCGGATTCGACAGACGATCCGCCAAATTTCATGACAATCATATCGTCATCACCATGGCCAAAGGCGAACCGGGGCGAGTCATGCGCCCGCCAGAAGCTTTTTAACCATCTGCTGATAAATCTCGCTCGCGGCCAGAAGCTCCTTTTTCGATATCCGCTCCTGGTTCGTGTGGGCCACATGGATATTGCCGGGGCCGAGCAACAAAGGCTTTCCCCAGGCGCCGCCGAATGCCGGAACATCCGTGGTATAGGCGACGATCGCGGTGTCAAGGCCATCCACCGAATCGAAGGTGATCGCGGGAATACATAGAATTTCGCGCAATTCGGCGCGGTCGCCAACCGCATGAAGCATGGCTTCGCGAACCGGGGCGGGATCGCCCACCAGGCGGATGGAGATTTCGGCCAGGGCCTCGTCCGGGATCACATTGGGCGCTCGGCCACCGGAGATCACGCCGATGTTCAAAGTACTCGCTCCCAGCAACGCGTCTTCCGGCAAACCGATGCGACGGACCCTTTCGAGAGCGTCCAGAAGTTTGTCGATCGCCGATTCGCCCAGTTCAGGATATGCCGAATGCGCGAGCCTGCCGCTCGCTTCAATTTCGTACCGCAGGATGCCCTTGCTCGCCAGCGCCAGCTTATTTTCCGTTGGTTCGCCGTTGATCAGGAATCGCGAGCCTCGCGGGTTGCGCGCGGCGGCGTAAGCTCCCGCGCTATTGCGCTCCTCGCCCACGACGAAGAGCAAGCCGAAGTTGCGCACGCCACTGTCGAGCAGGGCCTCGGCGGCGCCGGTCATCGAGGCGATAATGCCCTTGGCGTCCGCGGAACCCCGCCCCCAGATGAACTCGCTATCTTCGCGCGAGGGGAAAAAAGGCGGAACTGTATCCATGTGCGTTGAGAGTGTGACCAAAGGCTCGCCCCAGTGCGCGAAGACATTGAAACGATCGGCCTCAACCGTTAAGCGTTCGACCTGTCCGGAGAAACGCTCGCCCAGAGGCGAAAGCGTTTCGAAGAGGAATTCTCCGACCGCGGCCTCGTGATTGGTCGTCGATTCGATGTCCACGAGCGCGCGCGTGAATTGGAAAATGTCGGTCATACGCCGTGTATCCAGGACTCTCGAGCCAATTGCTGCTAAAACCAGAAACGCCATTCATGTGCCAGGATGGAGACAGAGAAGGAAGGTCGGCGAGGGGATAGTCGCGGACTTTGCTCCTCGATAGCGCTCCATCCGCGCGGCAGCCAAGACCACCGCATAACTGGATGACAGTCGACGAGCCTTAGGCTCGCCTCCCAACCGCCAGGAAGTGCGCCTCCCGTGGCGATTTCGGCGGAACTTTAGGCGGGAGCAGTTTTGAGCTAGCTGCCCGGCCCCTTTCGCGCGAGCCTCCGAAGCGCCTCGGAAATCCCGGCCCGGCTACTGATGGCCTCCGCACCTCTATCAAGAAATTCCAAACTAACAGCTTAGCGGAAAGGGTGTCAAGCGACAGCTGGGCGGGCTAATTGCGAAACAGACGGGCTGGCCGTCGAAACGTCTGTAAAAAAAGATTGAACTGCCGATACGAACTTGAGATGATCTCACGTTATCCGGTTTCATCCCAGTGACTTGGCGTCGCAGGAACCTTGGGCCTAACTGCGACATTTTCGGTTCGTGTAAACGGCCGGAGGAAGAGAACGATGAAAATCACTCGATTTCGCAACTTTTTATGGCTTGCGCCTGTGGCCATGGTTCTCGCCTGGCAATTGCCGGTCAGCCTGCGCGCGCAAGCAGGTTCCTACAATATCCAAAAGGAAATTCTGGATCACAAGGACGCGCTCAATTGGAAGGCGGTCGACAACGGCATTCCGGCTGACGTTTGCACGATTCTGCAAGTCTGCAATGGTGCCGTCAAAGTGATCGCGCTTCCGAGAGCCACCGAGGGCGGACAGCCCGTCGGACGCGGAGCCTTTCTGACACAGGATGGCAAGCACGCGGATGTGATCGTGCTAGAGCGGCAGACTCCGGCAGATACCTACTTCTTCTTGCTTACACCGCAAGGCACGTTGGCTAAAGCCGCCTATGCGCAAGTTGGCGGCACGTCCTGGCTCACCATGGGCATGGCTCTTGCCCAGCCCACCTTCGATAAAGATAAAGTGGTGTGGCACAACTGGGCCTCGAAACTGGGGTCAGCTGCTCCGGCCGCCGACAAAAAGCCGGACACCTAGACCCAACGCCTCATTCCGGGAGTCGCCTCGTTCTGGTGGCAATAATTTCTATTGAAGTTCGCGCGGATTAAGTCCTGAGGGATCTTGCCGCTCGGCCTGTTTGCTTCTCCCCCTACGGGGTCGCGCCAATCTTTGACTAATTGCTTGGTGTCTCTTCCGGCTTTCCGTCTTTGCTCTCCGGCTTGCCGTCGCCGCCGTGAATCAGATCGACGAAGGCGCTTGCGGAGCGCGGCAAATGGCGGTCGCGGCGGTAGATGAGTCCGAGCTCCCGCCATAATTCGACATCCTTAATGGGGATGAGTTTCACGCGCCCGGCACGTACGTCGTCTTTCGTAAAGCCCTCGCTGATCAGAGAAACACCCAGATTAGCGCCGACGAAAAGTTTGATCATCGTCACGCTGGGTAACTCCATGACAATACGCAGATCGGATACAAACGGGCGAAAGACCTTATCGAGCACCTGCCGCGTAAAACCGGTCTTGGGGAAGATGAGAGGCTGGCTGGCAATGTCCTTGGCGCTGACCTCTTTTTGCTTCGACAGCGGATTTTTCGTGCTGACCATGAGCATCACGCGATCGCGATAAATCGGAAGTACTTTGAGGCTGGGCGACTTCACGGGCAGCGTCACAATACCCAGATCGATCGTTCCATCTTCCACCCGCTGCAGGATTTTGTGGCTGAAGTTGCGGTAGATGCTGATCTGCACGTCCGGAAAACTGCGATGAAATTTTGAGAAAACCTCGGGCAATACGTAAAGGCAGGTCGCCTCGTTCGCGCCGATGGCCAGGATACCCCGCGGCAGTTCCGACTGATCGGCCACGGCGCGCAACGACTCCTGGCGCAGAGACAGAAATCGCTCCGCGTATTCAAAGAGCACCTCGCCCGCGGGCGTCAGCCGAACGGTCTTGCCCATGCGGCCGAAAAGCTTTTCGCCATATTCCTGTTCAAGTTGCCGAATCTGGGCGCTGACGGCCGATTGTGAACGGAAAACTTTGCGTCCCGCCAACGAGAAGCTGCCGTGTTTTGCTACTTCCACAAACGTATTGAGCTGGTCGAAATCCATTTTGGTTTTGGTCCGCTCGCATTCTATCGGAAAGATGCGGCAAATTCACGTGTCAGCGATGTATATGTACTGAAATTCAACTACGGCCGTCTCCAAAAACGACGGCATGCGCGTGGCGAGCGATCATCAGTTCTTCGTCCGTCGGCACCACTCGCACGACGCAAGCCCCCTTGCCTGAACTGATGGTGCCTTCCATGGCCTCGTTCCTGGCGTCGTCGAGCTGGATTCCCAGGTGGGCTAGGTCGTGGCAAGCCTCCTTGCGCACGGCGGGAGCGTTTTCCCCGATCCCTCCAGTGAAAACGAGCATATCGAGGCCGCCCAGCAGAGCGGCGAATGCGCCGATCTCTTTGCGAACAGACCGGCAAAACATGGCGATGGCTTCGTCGGCGCGCGAATCCGAAGCGCGCCTGCCAAGCAGGATTCTCATATCCGAGCTTAGCTCCGAGACGCCCAGGAGGCCCGATTCCGCGTCCACGAGCCGCTCGAGGGCGGCCGCGTCATAACCCTTTTCGCGCAGTAAATAGATCAAGATACCGGGATCGAGGTCGCCGCTACGCGTGCCCATTACGATGCCGCCCGTAGGCGTTAGCCCCATGGAGGTATCGACGGGCAGCCCGTCTTTTACCGCGGCAAGGCTCGCTCCATTGCCCAGATGGGCGATAATCAGGCGGCAGTGAGCGGCGGACCGCCCGAGTTCCCGCAAAACGTATTCGTAGGAAAGGCCATGAAAACCGTAACGTAGGATACCGGCTTCGAAAAACTTCCTAGGCAAGGGAAAGCGCTGCGCCAGTTCGGGCAGGTTGCGATGAAAGCCAGTGTCGAAACAGGCGACTTGGGGAATGTCGGGAGCTCGAGACGCTACCTCTTCGATCACCTCGATCTCGGTGGGTAGATGCAGCGGCGCTAACGAAACGAAAGTCCTCAGATCGCTCAAGAGTTGCGGCGTTATCTTTTGGGGAGTGCGATAGCGCGGGCCGCCATTAACGATGCGATGGCCGATTGCGGCGGGAGCCGGGTAATTCCCCTTTTTCAGCAGATCCAGAATCGCGAGCAGGGCCGCTTGGGAATCGGGGACGGGACGCGCGTCGTTCGCAACCAGCTCGCCCTCAGTTCCACGGAGCCATAACCGTCCCCCTTGGCCTCCGATGTTTTCTGCCTCGCCTCGTACAAGGATGAGCTCGTGGGCCGCGCTGAATTCGTATAAAGCAAATTTTAATGATGACGAGCCGCTGTTCAATGCGAGGATTCGATGGGTCTGCACAACGCGTCCGGATTGCATCTGGATTATATGATCGAATCTCCTCCTCGAGGACTCTCATAGAGGAATACATGGAAAGAGTCAAACCTCCGGCACGCTGTTTAGGGTCTGTGCCCTCTCCGTTGTCCCTCAACCGTCCTACTTGCGCGAACCGTCCCGAGACCGTAAAGTTCCTGTCTCGTCTTGAGTGACCTGTTCAAATTTGATCCTGCTCGCACCGCAGTCTTGGGTATGGACTGCCAAAAATCGATTGTCTCAGCCTACGTCAAGGACGGCCAGGAAGCGTTTCTTTCGCGGGCGTCAAGCGTGCTCAAACACGCGCGCGCACACAGGCTAATGGTGATTCACATACGGGTCGGATTTCGTCCCGGCTGGCCGGAAATCGGAAGCCGCAATCAACTCTTCAGCGCCATTAAGGCATCGCCTGAGCGCCAGCAAATGTTTCAGGGAGAACTAGGCGAGGTCCATCCAGCGCTGGGACCAGAAGGCGATGACATCGTGATTACCAAGCACCGAGTGAGCGCCTTTACCGGTACGGATCTGGAACTGCTGCTCCGCGCGCACAATATCGACTCGCTCGTGCTCTTCGGCATTGCCACAAGTGGCGTCGTGCTCTCGACGCTGCTGGGAGCTTCCGACGCTGACTATCGCGTGGCGGTACTCAAGGACTGTTGCGTCGACCAGGACGCGGAAGTGCATTCCTGCCTGATCGAAAAGCTCTTCCCGCGCCGCGCCACGGTAATGACCGCTGCGGGATTTACCACCAGCATGCTCCGCTGAACGCCGGAGACGCTTCGGCCTCTTACTTTACGGCGCTTCCAGCCACGGCCGCGCTCGAGCGCGGCGGGGCCGCTGGCACTGGAACAGGGGAGCTCGTGCCCTCGGGGTCCGCGCCCTGCGCTAAGGCGAATAGCAGAGCGTTGAACCTCTCTCGGTCTTGTGCGTCCTCAACCGCGATCGTAACACCCACGCCGTAGTTCGGAACGGTTCGACGAACCTTGCACTTTAGCTTCAAAGGAGCATTCAGCGCGAGATTAGCCAGGAACTCCGCACTCATTGGCGGATTTTCGGGCAGTTCGATGAACATGCCGGTGCGGCTGATGTTGAGGACACGCCCCCAAACGAGTCGGCTCCCCCAGCGAACCTCGATATCTCCGCGGAATACATAGCGAGTCGAATATCGGCGTTCAGCTTCGCGCTGCAGTGATTCAGCAATTTTGTCCGCTAGCATTCACTTCACCTCGAATGAAGAATGGCTTGTAGGAGACAGAGCTTCAATAGCCCTTACGTACCAATGTCAACTTTTGTGTAAGGCAGTCTGGACATCGAATCGGCGCGCGAGTCGCACGCGCTTCCATTCAGCATGTCGATGACAACACTTGCCGAGCGCCCGCCAACGTATCCCTGCGCTTAGCCGTGACGATGCGTCTCAATGCAGAATCTGCTGGATGGCTGGCACCAGTGCCACACCTGCATTGGCCTTTGAGACGAAGGCGTCGGCTTGTACTCGCGCGGCTTGCAGTTCACCCGCTTCCGGAGACAAATACATGCTGAGCAACACGATTTTCGCCGACGGCGCCACAACGCGTATCCGTGGGGCCGCTTCCAAGCCATTCATGTTCGGCATATTGATATCGAGAATGACGACGTCTGGTTGTAACTCTCGGGCGAGTTCCACGGCCTGTTTGCCATCCTCCGCCTCCGCACAAATTTGAAAAGAGTTAGCGGCAAGCAGAAAATGTATGAGCTTTCTCATGCCATCGTGATCGTCCACGACCAAGATCCGCAACATTTGTACCTCCTTGATGGAGGGGACAACGGAGCCCATAGGTTCATGGTTGATCTCGGAGAGAGTTCGAGCCAATAAGGGAATGCCTGTACTCGTACTCATCAGTAATTACACATAAAGGAAGAAGGTCTAAAGAAGCCACTCTGCGCTGTCAAAATATATGTCAATTCCGAGGCGTATAGCGAGATGCAGCAGCTCGCGTGGCGGTGAGGTCGTATAACCACGCGTCGACTACGGAGCGGTCTTTGCCGCTCATCTTTCCAAACACCACGCCCATGCCAAAAATCCCCAGGCCACCGCCCGAATGCAGATAGATGACTTTGGCCTCGATTTCGCAGGAAGTAATGTTGTGCCAGATGCGGAGGTGAAATTCCGTGCCGACGGGAATGGGTGCAAGAGCCCCGAGATAACAGCCTTGGCAGCTGATTTCGGCGAGTTGTGTCCGAACTGAAGTTCCATCTTGCAGGGTAGCTTCGGCATCTGCGAAGAACGGAAACCGCGGATTGACCCTCCTCTTTGCAAAGGGGGCGCTAGTCACCATGGCATTTCCACATCGTAAACTCGCTGCCCGCGGCCCTCACCGCACATGTTTCCACGCCCAAAGCATGAACCAAATTCGACAATTCCATCATGGATCGAAAGTAATAATCGCCTAGTACTCACGTACCTTGGGAAGCTCACCACCTTCACGTCGAAACTGCAGCGCTCGCGTCCCCCCTGTGCGCACAAATATGCCCCCATCGGTATCTCGAGCGGATATTTCGATCGGCCATCTTGATCGGGCATTCGGGGTCCGGCTTATAGTGCCTTGGTCATTCCCCCGTCTAAATCGATCAGAGCGCCGTGCAGAAACCGATTCCCCGGCGAGAGGATCTCTGCCGCCAAATTGGCGATGTCCTCCGGTTCTCCCAGCCGGACAATATTAGCGCGGCTCACCATCTCCCCCTTGAATGCCTCCATATCTTTCCCCGAATTCTTTGCGGCCGAAGCGATCCAGCCGCGCAAGCGATCCGTCAGAACATAGCCCGGATTGATCGCATTCACCTGCACGCCATCGCGCACGCCAATATCCGCCAGGGCCTTCGTGAACGCAAACAACGCGCCGCTCACGGAGCCCGCGAGCGTCATTTGCGGTCCCGGCGTGCGGCCGCCCGTACCGATAATGTTCAGTACGGCGCCTCGGCGCTCTTTCAGATACGGCCAGGCCGCGCGAGTGAGCCGCACAGTCCCAAACAATTTGAGCCCGAAGCCATCCCTCCAGTCCTCTTCGGTGAGCTCGACGAACTCGCCAAATCGCGACGCGCCCGCGTTATTCACCACGATGTCAATTCCGCCGTGCGACTCCACAGTGAACCGGACCAGCCCGTCGATCTTCTCGCGATCGTGCAGATCGCCGGCAAAGACCGTGGCTTCGCCGCCGGCTTTGCGGATCTCTCCGGCCGTGGCGGCCAGCGTGCTCGCGTCGCGCCCTGCGATCACCAGCTCCGCTCCTTCTCGCGCTAATCGCAACGCGATCGCGCGCCC
>Ga0206819_10030_pt1 | contig 51818 bp, 39 predicted proteins | sample Alteio_BWOrgCont_87_FD_152855 | JGI IMG/M metagenome (GOLD analysis project Ga0206819, IMG submission 152855) | Enriched cells from forest soil in Barre Woods Harvard Forest LTER site, Petersham, Massachusetts, United States -... | ecosystem: Environmental > Terrestrial > Soil > Temperate forest >... | reverse complement strand
ATCTGCGAGATCCGGCAATCAGTCGAATTCTATCCGCCTTAAACGAATCGAAAAACGGCGCACTTTCTGTGGTGGCACTGCGGCAGCGCTGGAAGAAGACCGGCCGTTTGCCGCAATCGCAGTTTTATCGAGCGATGAACTATCTACGGCAAGAAGGATTCATCACCGTCGAAAATCAAACCAGCGAATCACAAGCACCGAAGCTGCGTAATACAGTGATGTGGACGGGACAAGAACCGACAACAGCACGGCAGAAAGAATTAGTCGGCATCCTCACTCGGCATGGAGGACAAATGCCGCTACCGGCTTTAATCGAAGAAGCCCGCACCACACATGCGACGATCAAGCGACTGGCTGATCAAAACATCCTTCTGATTTCACAGGAAGAAGTGATGCGAGATCCGCTGCGGCTCACCGATCGATCAGCGCCCGACAGTTTCGAGCTGACGCCCGATCAGCGCCAGGTGTTGCAAGTTCTTTCCACCGAACTTGCCGATCTCCTGACGGTAAAGAATGATCACGGCTCCGCCACGCAAGGTTCGCCACAAGCCGATCTGACCCTGCAGCCTTGGCTATTGCACGGGGTTACAGGTTCTGGAAAAACAGAGATATATCTTCGTCTCATTAAGCAGACTCTGGAGGCAAAAAGAACTGCGGTGCTCCTCGTTCCCGAAATCAGCTTGACGCCGCAATTGGCCGGACGGTTGAAAGGCCGGTTCGGAGATGCGGTTTCCGTCTGGCACAGCGCTTTGAGTGATGGCGAGCGTTACGATACATGGAGAAGAATGCGAGCAGGCGATGTAAAAATCTTGCTTGGCGCGCGATCCGCAATCCTAGCCAATGTGCCGGCGCCGGGCTTGATCATTCTCGACGAAGAGCACGACGGCAGCTACAAGCAAAGCAGTCCTGCGCCGCGCTATCATGCACGCGACGTGGCTGTGGAGAAGGCGCGCAGAAGCGGCGCCATGCTACTGCTCGGCAGCGCCACACCTGATGTATGCACATACTTTTGCGCCACGCAGAGCGGGCGGATACTGGAGTTGCCGCAGCGCGTCTATCAGCAGGCCATGCCCGAAGTAAAAATGGTAGACATGCGCCATGAATTTTCTCTGGGCAATCGCAGCATCTTTTCTAACTTGCTCGATAGCCGACTCGCCTCGTGCCTGTCTGCCAAAGAGCAAGCCATTCTTCTCATCAACCGCCGCGGATATGCCAGTCATGTTTTCTGCCGCGCCTGCGGGCATGTTTTGATGTGCCGCAACTGCAGCGTCACTCTTGTGTTTCACCAGGCGAAATCGGCACCCGGCACTTCTAGCCAAAGTGCGCAGAGCGCCTATTTGCAAGGACATCTGGCCTGCCACCACTGCGGATACCGCACCGGCGCCGTTGAAACATGCCCGGCTTGCCGGAGCCCTTTCATTCGCCAGTTCGGACTGGGCACACAGCGGGTCGAAGAAGAGGTGCGCTCTCGCTTTCCCGCAGCCCGCATCTTACGCCTCGACAGCGACGTGACCACAAGACGCGGCGCCCACGAAGAGATATTGAAACAATTCTCCCGAGCCGAAGCTGACGTGCTCATCGGCACTCAAATGGTTGCCAAAGGCTTGGATATCGCCAACGTCACACTGGTCGGAGTGCTTGCCGCGGACGCCGCCTTCAACCTGCCGGATTACCGCTCGATCGAGCGCGGCTTTCAACTTCTCACCCAGGTCTCCGGTCGGGCAGGTCGCGGCGACAAAGTCGGATCAGTGGTGATGCAAAGCTTCAACCTCGAGATGCCCGCCCTGAATTGGTCAAAGGAGCACGACTACGCCAGCTTCTACCAGGAAGAGATCGGCGCCCGCCAATCGTTCGACTACCCACCGTTCTCGCAACTGATCCGCATCGTCGTAGCCGGAGCAGACGCCCACGACGCCGATCTAGCCTGCGAGCAACTGGCGGAAGAGCTGAGCAACTACCTGGCAGATGCCCTACCAACCAACGACATCAAAATCCTCGGGCCCGCCCCCTGCCTGATCGAGCGCCTGCGCGGCAAATACAGATTTCACCTTTTGATCAAAAACCTGGCGCAAGAAGGCGGGCGCCAACTGCTCACCACCTTCTTGCGTTCGCGCCGCCTGGCTGAAGATCTCAACCTCGCCATCGATATCGACGCCCTCGACCTGGTCTGAACCCTGCCAGAAGATCTTTTGAGCGGCTGATCGCCCGGTTTTCCTCCAGGCTAGATCAATGGAGAAACTCAATGGGCGCTGAAGGGGAGCTCAAACCAGAAGGTGCTTCCCTGGCCGACTGCGGAATCGACGCCGATGGTCCCACCGTGAGCTTCGATCAGGGCTTTGCAGATAGACAGGCCCAGCCCGCTGCCTTCCTTGCGCGATGCCGATGACTGAGCAAGCTGTTTGAATCTTTCAAAAACGGCTGCCTGAGACTGAGGTGGAATGCCAGGTCCTTCGTCAGTCACCTCTACTCTAACTGCCTTGCCTTCTCGAACGGTTCGGGCACGAAGCCAGACAGTCGACCCTTTCTTGGAAAATTTGAGGGCGTTGGAGAGGAAGTTGACCAGAACTTGAACGATCCTGTCACCATCACAGGAAAGCATCACTTCTGCAGGAAGGTCTGACTTGATCGAAATTTCGTTCGTTTCTGCCAAGCCGCTGACAGCGTTGAACGCCTGATCGGCAATCGATTCCAGAAAGTGTTCTTCTGTCTGAATCTCGAAATTACCGCTGTTCATGCGTTCTGTGTCCAAAAGATCGTTGGACAATCGAATCAATCGAAGCGCCTCAGAATTAACACGACGAAGCATCTTCTCCAGTTTGGGACCGGGGTCGCCGTACACCTTCTCTATAGCCATGGTCAAAAGCCCGCGCAAAGAGGTCAATGGCGCCCGCATATCATGGCTGACCATAGCCAGAATTGAACGGCGCAACTCGTCAGATGCGTGGCGCGACATGGCAATCTGCCTGAACTTTCCGTCGAGGTCGGCAATTTCATCATTTCCGCCCACCGGTTTTAGATCGAGAACCCCAACGGCAAATTTATCGATGTTGGACATGAGCTGATCCAGTCTGACGATGGTTTGCCTGGCTAAAACCCGCGCCAAAACTATCGCTATGATGATATTCGTGAGCACGCCTGCCAGAATCACTGCATACAGAATAGATCGCTGTCGGGCTGCAGACGGCTGAAACTCCTGGACGATCGGCGCATAGATCGCGTTGATCTTCTCCGCTTGAGCAGTCTGGCGGATCCAGTATGCCGAGAACTCTTCAAAAAACTCTGCTTCTGAAATAAATTGAACAAAGGTTGGACCGGTCAATCCCAGCCTGGTGGAAAGTTTCGAGTACGCACCATCGGCGTCTTCCAGCAATCGCGCCAAATGATCCACCGTAGCAAGATATTCGCTCACAGTTTTCTTAGAATCCGGCGAGTCGCTCTCTACCAGCTGTCTCAGTTCTTCGTCGTTCTTGGTCAGCCCGGACATGACGTCTCGATATGACTTCTGCATCGCCTGTGAACCAGACAGACGCATCGAGAACAGTGTCATGTACGATGATGCACCAATCAGGCGTATTTCATCGCACTTACCAATCACTTGTTTGGCATGGGCTTCTCTTGTCGCTGCCGCCTCGAGAGTGGAGATCACCGATATCAGAATGGCAACGAAGGTGAGTTCGAAGACCAGCGGCACGCCGATGAGAACAAATCCTTGATATCGCAGTTTCATTCAGTCCCCTCGCGTAGACAGATTTTACCCCGGCAAACCTCCAGAGCAGTTCTGCATTTCGCTCACGGGTTTAAAAGAGTGTTTCCTGGGCTGATCCTCTAAAATTTAGAAATGAGTCGATTCGACCTCGTCATATCTGTGATCTTCTCTGTTTGCATGCAGCTGATCATCTGCGTGCCGACTGGCGCTGCCGAACAAAGTCAATGGGTACGATTCAGCCGCGCCGCATCAAAAATGTATTCGCGTAAAGATTATCAGCGGGCCGCCGACCTTTATGGTCAAGCCGCCAGATTCGGTGAGGAAGAGCATCGCCACCCGGAAGAGATCGCCAACACGCTTTTGAATTTGAGTGACTGCCAGATAGAGATTGGCACCTATGGTGATGCTTGGGCCACGCTTGTTCGCGCCCGCACCATTATCCAAAAGCAAAATCTGGTTGAAGATCCGATAGCAATCAGACTAACGAGAAGACAAACCTATTTCTACCGAAGACAAGGACTGTACCAGCAAGCTGTCGCTTGTCAAAAAAATGTTGTCGAGCGAGTCAGAAGCATATTTGGTGACAGCACGGCCCTGATTGCGGAATACATCGTATTGCAATACCTCCAGGAGGACTATGCGCGGCAACACGCAGACAGCATACAAACCGGCCTGGCTGCCCTCGAGATGATGAAACGCGACAAGCTCGATCCATATTCTGACAAATGGCTATTCGTTTACAACCGAACGGGCATCTCAATGCTGGCTACAGGCGACATCAAAGGTGCGACAGATCTGTGTCTGCTTTGTGTGCGTACCGCTGTGAGGAATAAGTCTGTCCTGTTCGGTGGCACTTCCGTGGAGCAACTCGTGAATATCGCGGCAAAAGAATCCGATCCTAAAAAGAAAGCAGCGCTCGTGGCCGAGGTGCTTCCACTGGCTGAGAAGCTAAATGCTGTTCATAGTAGGGAGTCACACTTGGCAGTGGAGGCTGCTGTGAAACGATTGCTAGACATGCAAAAACAGCTGGGTATAGATTCACAGTAATTCCTCATTATCGGCCGAAGGTTTTCCGGCGCTTGAGCCTCGCGGTTTTGGAGCTGGAGACAAATTTTAGTGGCCGAAACCTGATCGCAGGGAATGACATTAGTCCTAGAGGAGTGGCAGCAGTACGGCAAGTCGATCCGACACCTGAGCCAGGAATTAATTCAATCCCGGCACGCGCTGGGTAGATTGTACCTGGGCACACTTTGGCTGATAGTAATGGCAAAGATTCTAATTGTTGAAGATGATCTGGTGGTAGCGCAGATGGTGCTCGACTGGCTGGAGGCAGAGCATCATATAGCAGAGTCCGTGCATACTGGTGATGATGGCTGGGATCGGCTCAAATTTTATGCTTATGATCTGGCCATTGTTGACTGGATGTTGCCGGGCATAAGCGGCGTTGAGCTGTGTCGCAAATATCGCGGCACGGGCGGATCAATTCCTATCTTGATGCTGACTGGCAAAAGCAGAATCGAGAATAAGGAAGAGGGTTTTGAATCGGGCGCCGATGACTATTTGACAAAACCATTCGACATTCGCGAGTTGGGTGCGCGTGTACAGGCGTTGCTGCGCAGACCATCAGAGATTGTCAAACCGCTAGCTGGTGTCGGACAACTGGTACTCGACTACAAGAGTTATGCCCTGGTGCGTGATGGCGTCGCGATTAAGCTGCTTCCCAAAGAGTTTGCCCTGCTTGAGTTTCTCCTGCGGCATCCCGGGCGTTTCTTCACGCCGGAGCAAATACTCAATCACGTTTGGGAATCGGATTCTGATGCGACGGTCGACTCGCTGCGTACCTGCATCAAACGATTGAGACAGAGGGTTGACCGCGAGGGGCAGCCGTCATTAATCCAGTCTGCTCGCGGCTTTGGCTACAAGCTGGAATATCCCGATGCGGAATCAGAACGGTACAGCATCGGGGAAAGTGATACCACCACGCCTGAGCATCCCTAATCGAAACGGATAGGTATAGACCTATCCGCTCCAGCTGCGTCGCGCAAAATTAGTGCCAGATTGATTGATAAAGAGTCAACACCGTCGAATGTATTGGATGCAGCAGACTCTATTCGACAGTGTTGAAACTCTATCGGCCGACCTGTTTCAACATATTGTTCAGGTTCTAGTATGTGGACTTGTCGATCTCGAACCGGCCTGGATACGCCTCGATCAGTCTTCAGGCTGACTCGCCCGGCTCTGAGAATTACTGATGGAAAGTTTTTCCTCCTTCACACCAGCCTCCGGCATTATTGTCCGGGGCGATGACATTTAGATGACATCAGGGCGCGGAATGATTGGGCTCTTACAGCCCGCTTTGTTGACAGCCTTAAATGATTGCACTGCCAGAATAAGCGCATTGCTGCTAGCATTTCGGGTTAAGGGGTCGATTCGTGCGGGCCGTACGCCCGCGTTCCGGACGGGCAGGTCGCCTCCGCCAAAATGAGCCTTTTCGATCGATTGATGCTGGCACTGTATTATTTCGCGATTCTTATGGCTGGGCTGGTTGTCGGGCCTTGGTTGCTCTGGCGGAAAAAGGCGCGGGCCGGCTTGTGGCAGAAGCTGGGCATCGTACCGCGGCGCTTCAAGACCGACCGGTCTGATAAGGGCTCAGCTGATGCGCCCCTCTGGGTGCACGCGGTCTCGGTCGGCGAATTCAATGCCGTCTGGCCGCTGCTGGAAGCGATTCACAGCCAGTATCCCGAGCAGCGTATTGCCGTGTCAACCACGACGGCAACCGGGCAGCAGCTGGCGAAAGAACGCGCCGGCAATTTTGCAGAAATCTTTTATTTCCCGTTCGATATCCCCTGGGCCACAACTGCCTGGCTCAACGCCATCAAACCCAGGGCGGTGCTTGTTGTGGAGACCGAAGTCTGGCCCGGCTTTTACTCGCAATGCGCCAGGCGCAAAATTCCTCTGGTTGTAGTGAATGGGCGAATTTCTCCGCGGTCGTTCAAAACATACAAACAGTGGCAATGGTTGTTCAGAAACGTTTTTAGATCTGCCGCCCTGATTCTGGCGCAATCCAGAGAAGAGGAAACACGTTATCGTGATATCACAGGCGGTGCTGTACCGATCACCGTGACCGGCAACCTCAAATTTGATGGATTGGCTGAAATCAGCCCGGAAGAGCAAAAGGAGTTGCGCCGCAAACTGGGACTGCATGGCGGTGAGCTGGTGATAGTGGCAGGCTCGACTCACGAAGGCGAAGAGACCGCCATGTTGCGCGCTCATACGCAACTGACCGACAGCGGCAACACCAACGCGCGACTGGTGCTGGTGCCCCGTCATCCTGAACGCTTCGAGCGCGTAGCGGACATGATCTCAGCGCACGGGTTTCGACCGCGGCGCTTTTCCAAAGAAGAGTCTGCGCAAGACTACAAAGATGTTTTCCTTCTCGACGCCATCGGGCATCTGACGCGCTTCTACAGCGCCGCCGATATCGCCTTTGTCGGCGGAACGCTGGTCAAAATCGGCGGCCATAATCTGGTCGAGCCGTGCATATACTCGGTTCCTGTTGTGTGCGGTCCGCATGTTGAGAAAACTCGCGATGTGGCGCGCGCTCTGGCCTCAGAGAACGCAATCATGCTGGCAGAAAATGAAGACGACTTACTGAAATCGATTAAGAAACTGGCAGTCAATCCAGAATTACGCAATCAGATTGGCGCAAACGGCAGGCGCTGGCTGGAAGACAGTCAGGGAGCGGTCTTACGCGCATTGAAAACGCTGGAGGATTTCGACGGAATACTGATTCGATCGCCGGAAGAAAATCAGCGCGACTTATCACCGGCAACATCAGTCGCCGGATCACGGGGTAAGCAATGAGCTGGGACAAGCCTGAAAGCCTGCTTGAACGCGCGGTCTACAACGGACTCTTGCCGGCATCAGTTCTCTACGGGATCGGCAGCTATATTCGCACCGCCGGGTATTCAATCGGCGCATTCCGACGCACGAAGCTGCCCGCCACGGTGATCAGCGTGGGCAACATGTCCACCGGCGGCACCGGCAAAACCCCGGTGACGATCGATCTGGCTCGCCGCCTGGTGGCTGCCGGACACAAAGTCGCCGTACTCAGCCGTGGTTACAAGCGCCAGTCGGCGGCACCACATGTGGTGGTGAGCGACGGCAAGCAGGTTCTGGTTGCCTGCCGCGAGGCCGGCGATGAACCATTCCTGATCGCGCAATCAGTGCCGGAAGCAGTCGTCATCGTCGGGGCGGATCGAAGCAGCTCAGGCCAACTGGCCATAGATCAGTTCGGTGCGCAAGTCATTCTTTTGGACGACGGGTTTCAACACATCAAGCTCAAAAGAGACCGCGACATCGTCTTAATCGACTACCTGGACGATCTGGAACACGCCACGCTGCTGCCGGCCGGGCGCCTGCGTGAGCCGCTGTCTGCATTGGGTCGCGCCTCTTCGATTGTAATAAGCAAAGTACCGGTCGGGTGTGACGCCGAGCAGATGTCCCGCATATCTAAAACCATTCGCCGCTACAACAAGACTGCCGACATCAGTTTCTGCCAGTTTAAACCAGATTCCGCCCACAATCTTCGCGGGCATCGCGTTTTTGCTTTCTGCGGCATCGCCAAACCCAAACCGTTCTTCGATTCACTCGATCAATTGGGAGCCAACGTGATCAAGCAACAAGCGTTTGCCGATCACTATTGGTACACCCCGCAGGATCTGGCTCAAATAGAGGCGCTAGCACGCAAATTGAAAGCAGATCTTCTGGTAACGACAGAAAAGGATCTGGTCAGATTTTCCGGCAATGATCAAATGTCGTGCCCAATCGTCACCATCCGCCAGGAGACTAATTGGCTCGGTGATCTGCCTCAGGCTGTGGCAGATCTCGCCACCCCAGGGTTAATTGGGCAGGTAGTGAGCAACAGAGGCGAGGAGCCGGTGACCGCGAACGGCGGGCAGCGGAGGAGTTGAGGAACGAAATCTGGAGCGAGTCTGAAGAGTCGGAGGAGGCGGCAGACGAAGCCGACGGAGCGCATATGTTGGTTCCCCTGGTATCAGTATGACGGGAGTTGACGGCAAGTTATTGCCCGGCAAGCGCATCCTTGTGATCCGCTATCGCTTCATCGGCGATACGATCTTGACCGGGCCGTTTCTGAAAAACTTGAGAGCGGCATACAAAGAGGCAGTGATCGATGTGTTGGTCGGCCCGCAAAGCGGCGAGGTTCTCGCTGGTTGCCCATATGTCGACGAGCTGATCACATTCGACACCACGCGCTTTCACAAATATGACAGCGGCAGGGGTAAAACCAAAAGTTTCTGGTCTTACGTTCACTTATTGCGTCAGCGCCGGTACGATCTTGTTTTCGTTTTGAAACGCTCCTGGTCGTCGGCTGTATTGGCGCTCCTGACCGGAGCAGCCAATCGAGTCGGCTATGCCAATCAAGGACGCCAGATTTTGCTCAGCAAAAGCGTCGCATGGAATCCAGATCAGCACGAGGTGCAGTCGACATTAGATGTATTGCGCTGCGCCAATATTCCAATCGTTGATGACGCCCTTGAGGGCTGGGTTTCCGAGCAAGAACGAAACGAGATCAGAAGTATGGTGCCGCAGTTGCTCGACGGCAAGAACGGCGTTTTGATTCATGCCGCTGCTGCGCATCCTGATAAGATTTATCCCAGTGAACTCTGGGCCAAGGTAATTCAGCGCCTGTACGAGCGCTTCCAGCTGGTACCCTTTTTTACCGGCGCACCGCGTGACGTCGAGCTGTACGATCAATTGCAAAGCTTGTCCGGGGTACCAGGTGTCAATCTTGCCGGCAAGCTGTCGTTGCGGCAGAGCATGGCGTTGTATAAGTGTATGCAATTGGCGGTGTGCGTAGATTCCGGGCCTGCACATTTGGCCGCCGCCGTGGGCACGCCGACCGCTGCCATATTCGGTCCGACCGACCCTGAGCGATGGCGGCCATATGGTGCAAAAACGATGGCGATTTACGATGAAACACTGCCGTGCCGGCCCTGCCATTACAAGAAAACCTGCACCGACAGACCTTGCCTGACTCAGTTAGATCCAGAGCGCATCGTCAACGGTTGTGCTAATTTGCTGGCCCAAAATGAGCTTGCCACCACTTAGGGCAGTTGGTTTTGCATGAAATAGGCAACGGCGATCGCCAAGGTAAAACACATGCCGACCAAGGCCAATATTTTGATGGCACGCTGCCTGCGCCCGCAGAGCACAGTGAAAAGCAGAGCCGAGATAAATCCAAATATGATCGCGCCGGTGCGACGAAGAACCAACAAAGTTCGCAATGAGTCAGTCGACTGAATCAACCAGACAATTCGTTCAGGCACCGGAGAACGGATGCCTGGCAACATTTTTTGCCTGTTGGTATCAGACGATTTGCCGTTTGATGAAGCGACAAAATAGCGGTCTCCATTGTCATTGACCAAAAACGGTTGGCCATCTTCAGAGGCAGAGTGCACCAGGAAAGCATCCAGCGTGCCCTGGCCATATGGGATTCTCAGAAAGCAGCACTTGATCACGCCGCCAGCCAGGTCGCCCTCATCTTTCCATTTGCCTCCTTTATGCAACAAGTCAAAGATCGAATTGAGCGTGTCATTAGCATCATGCGCAGTCGCCACTGCAGGCAGTGTCAGAGTCTGCACCACTGGCGGCTCAGCTTCTTGACTCTGTGTGTAAGGATTGTCGTAGATCAATTCCGGCGACTGTTCTGTCAAAAGCTCACGGCTCGACTCCGGATAACGCCCGTGCTTGCCGTACCAGGTGTTGGCCCAGGTGTTCAACAGGCGCATCCGATCGGTGACTGCCACTGTCCTGCTGTTAAGCGAAAACAACTCGGTACGATCGTCGTCGACGAGCATGTCCGCATGCTCAATCATCCACAGCTCACGTTGAAAGATCGAGCGAAAAGCCAGGTTGGCCGCCTCTCGCCAGTCGCCGTTGTAGTAAAAAAGCGTCGCTTCTAACGTCTGCGAGCCGACCGTCAGCTCGCAGCGATCCTGATTCAAGATCTTCAACACCTCTTCACCATCAACTGATATGTATGTGTGGGGCATGGAAAGATAAGATTCAATCGGCTGCTGCTTGGTGGGCAAAGACAGCCCCCAGCCCAAAAGGGCGCACATCAAAACGGTGACGAGTACGGCGCTGCCAGCCAGAATTTGACCCTTTGCTTTCGGGTCGTCTGTGACCGGTTTGGTGACCTTGGCCACCTTCCAAAACAGCTGCCGGGGTGTCAACGATTTGATCAAGCCAGCAACGTGCTGCCATATACCGGCAACTTCTACCTTTCCTTCTTTGCTGCTGCTCAAGACCCGAATGCGGTGGGCAGATTCACTGATTGTATCGGCCGGTTTAGACGTAAGTTCGCTGCGAAAGCTGCCGGTCGTTTTCGGCTCAACGAAGTTGACGCGCATAAATTTGAATAACGGCTCGAGCAGCGGCGGTTTCTTTTGGAAAGGCAGGGAAACGTCGGGTCCAGCATCATTCCTCTGGCGCGGCAACAAGGACCGGATGCCGGATTCTTTAGGCAACTCTTCCTGCATGAAAAGTTTAGGATCGTCTTCTTCTCTGGTGGTTTTACGAAACTTCCCCGACGTCTGCAGTTCTTTCACTTCAGCAGCCTGCTGACGCAAAAGAGCGGCAAGGTTGGCTTGCGACGCAGTCGGCACCGGTATTTCATTTTGCAACAGGTCTCGCGGATTTTCCTGGTCGACATATATGACCTTGCCCTCACCTGTGGTGCCCGGCTTGGCAGTAGGATCAAGCGCATGACGTTTGATTCCCAGGGTAGACTCGAACGCTGCTTTCAGCGAATCTTCGTTGACCAGATTGAGCGGCCCGTGATCGAGAAGTTCGATCTCATCGCCTTCGTCTTTTTCTTCGCTCCAGACAAGCTGCTCTTGCACCAGTTTCGCGCGGTAATAGAGGTCTCCGGCTTCTTCATAGCGTCCGGCCAGTTCATACAGTTTCGCCAGATCTTCCATGCTGGCAACAATTTCGTCGCTCGGCTTGCGCTGCGACTTATGCAACAACAACAAACGCATGCGCAATCGGATCGCTTCGTTGTAATCAAAACGCTTCGCACAGATGCGACTGAGGTTCTGCAAGCAGATCTCGGTTGTTTTGACGTCGCCAGACAACTCTTGCAGAGCGCGTTTGAAAACGGGCTCTGTATCGGAGAAATTACCACCGGCAAAGTCTTCGCAGGCTCGATCAAATGCGGACGAAATCTCCGGCGTTTGAATATCGTCTTGATCTGGCATAAATTGTGCGCTTGGCCATCGGTCAGATCCATCATAAGCTCAACTGGCAAAATCAGCAATTCACCAAATCGCTATAGTTTCGCCATGTGGATTGTACGGGCTAGTCGCGAGAGCGCTTACTGCTGTATAGCGCAGGCTGCCAGCCTGCCCCGCGCCTCGACTGGCCGCTTGACCGAGCAAGCAGCGCATAACTTGATCCGCTCTCAGCGGCAAAGACAGATAATTGCTCCGGCTGCCGGTTTTGCCCTCGCTGTCAGGCCGGCGTGCCTAGCTGACGCCGGGCAAGGTCCATCCCAACTCGGTCATGGCTTCGTTAAAGTTGCTGCGCGCTCTAAAGCAGTAATTGAGCAGGATTATCGCCTGCGATATGTTCATCTTGCCCAACTCAATCCACTTCTTGCAGGTGTTGGCGGCATCCAACATTGACGGCTCGAGCTTGCCGGTGGCCAGCAAAATGGAGGCTGTGTCGCCGCCCACCTCCGCTGTCAACTTGGCGATCGTATCGAGATCCTGTGGAGCGATAATGCCGGCCTGGCGCAACAATCCCGGGGCACTGATTTCGATCTGCGTTACCGCCTGCGAAACAGACACCGGCGCGCGGGGTTTCAGGCCGGCAGGAGCAGAGATCTGCATCACCTCGGGATCTTGCGTACGCAGAAGTTCGAGATCAGCCAGGAGTTCGTCAACTGTGGCATATCGCCTGCTCAAATCGATATCCAGAGCCTTGAAAATGATCCGCTCCAATTCTGCCGGAAACTGTACATCGGGGCGAATCTTATCGAAGGGATGCGCCTTTTCGTATATGTGCTTGTACATCGTTTCAAAGGGATCTTTGCCAACAAAAGGAAGAATGCCGGTCGCGCATTGATACATCATGCAGCCAATAGAGTAGATGTCAGACCGCCCATCGAGCGACTCGCCGCGGCACTGTTCGGGGCTCATGTATAGCGGGCTGCCGATAATATCACCAGTGCGTGTCAGCCGTTGATCCTCGCCCTCGCGAGAAGCGGTTTTGGCGATGCCGAAATCGAGCACTTTGACGAGCACCTCGTTAGGGGCGTCTGCCGCGGCCAATCTGATATTGGAGGGCTTGAGGTCACGATGCACCACACCCCGCTTGTGGGCGTGCGACAGTCCCTGGCAGCACTGAATAAAAATGCTGAGAAACGCATGCATATTCAAGCACCGTTGTTCGGTCAGAACTTCCTGCAGGCTGGGACCTTCCACATAGTCCATGACGAGAAACGGTCGTCCTCTGGGGCTCATGCCGAAATCATGAATGATAATCAGGTTGGGATGGTGCAAGCTGCTTGCCGCTCTTGCCTCAAACTCAAATCGTTTCTTATTGATCTCTTTGGACAACAAATGGGGATGCAAGACTTTAAGCGCGACGAAACGATCGATCACTCTCTGCCGCGCCTTGTAGACCATACCCATGGCGCCTTTACCGATTTCGCCGACGATCTCGTAGCGGTCGGCGAACACGGTGCCAATAGCCTCGTCGTCGTCGCCCTCAGCATCAGGATTGAGCTTTTCCGAGCGGCGAGAAGGCCACGACTCATCGTCCATGCCCGCCTCGTAGACAGGCAGATCGGCTGTGACAGAGTGACGGCTGCGATTGCTTTCGGTGGTGTTGGCATTGCTGCCGGGACGCAAAAACTCCGGAATGACGGCGGCTGGACCGGTCTGGTTCAGCTCCTGCGAGATAATGGCGTGAATCACCTGGGCATCGATGGTGACGTGCTTCCAGATGATCGGCGCATCAATGGACTCTCCTGCGCGCAGCACCCAGGTGCATGCCTCGGTGCCCGGTTCAAGTCCGGAAATAATAGACAGCACGCGCACGCCTTCAGGCGACTGCCAGGCGAGGAAGACCGGCTTGCGTTGCGTCTTCTGTGCGTTGGAGACACCGAAAACCAGATCTTCCAATGATGGAACAGCCGACATCTTCACGAGATTCGTGCGGGTTCTGCGCTGAAATGAATCGTGCAGTGGCATCCGAGAACGGCGTCCTTCTGGATCTGGATATGGTCCTACCTGTTCACATCTTTACCCGCTTCTGCCTCTTGTCTAGCGCAATGAAAAACAAATTAGTCGGGTGAAAACAAGGCAGACGCTCATCGTCGCCGGCTTACTCTGGCGAAAATATTCCTCAATGCCGTTGAGATTGCCGCCCGCTTGCTGGATTCGTCCAGTCCGGACGGTAGGTACGAGGCGGACAGGCACGCGAAATACCGGTTGCGCCCGCTCGCAGCAAATTGGTTGTCGACCGGAATCAATTTCACTCCGCTGTCGTCTGCCTGATCAGCAAGTTATTTTTGCCACCTGGGGCAAGATTGGAAAACAGCGCCGCCGATTGCTGAATTGACAGCCGGTTCGATAGTATGCCAAACTATTAGTAAGCAATGCTAACTATATGCTAAGCTAATCAAATCAACCCATCCCGCCACCAGGCAACGGAAGAGAAAATGTCCACAGACGCCAACTCCACGAATCTAAAACCGGCCTCTCTGGCATGCGCTAAACAAGTTGTCGAGACAGTGCCCATGATCATGCGCCTGATTCGTTCAGATGTTCGCAGCCAGGGAGCACGCACATCACTGCCTCAGCTGCGCGTTCTTGGTTTGTTGTCTCGACAACCGGGAGCATCAGTTTCTGACGTCGGCGCACACCTTGATGTAACTACTCCGACGGCGTCCGCTCTGGTCGACCGTATGGTAAAAAAGCATCTGATTCTGCGCAAGGAAGATCCTTCCGAGCGACGCCGGGTCGTCCTCACTCTAACGGCGGAAGGCAAAGAACTACTTGAAAATTCGAGAGCACGCACTCAATCGCTCGTCGCACATTTACTCGCGTGCGAAACCCCCGAACAACTGAACAAGATCAGCGAAGGTTTGGCACTTCTCGCTAACGCGGCACAATCTTTCCAAAACAACAAAAATCATAAGGCATGACGAAGATGATTCACCCTGAGCAGGACTCACCGAAGATGAAAGCAATGACCACTGATGACGGCATAGAGGCTGACAACAAAACCGCCGACGCACCGAAAACCGTGATTGTCCGCAAATCATCAAAAGTCAGTACAGTGGTCGCACTGGTTGTTCTCGGCATTGTCACTGGCATCGGTGGCTATATGTGGATGCATGCCTCGCAGAGCAAAGATGCCTCGAATAGTGCCAAGAAGAAAGATCGGATGCCACCGGTAACGGTGGCGACCGCCGTGCAGCAAAATGTGCCGATCGAGGTACGCAGCATCGGTAATGTCCTTTCCTATTCCGTCGTCAATGTGGTGCCGCAGGTGAGCGGGCAGCTGACGAAAGTTACTTTTACGCAGGGGCAAGCGGTGAAGAAAGGCGACTTGCTTTTCGAAATCGACCCGCGTCCTTATCAAGCGGCGTTACAGCAAGCACAAGGCAACGTAGCCAAAGACACGGCGCAAGTAGCCGCAGCCAGAGCCAATGTAGCCAAAGACCAGGCGCAAGTGGAATTGCTGCAAGCAACCGTGAGCAAAGATGTGGCTTCAGCGCAATATGCCAAAGATGAGATGACACGTTATGCGTCTCTGGTCAAGCAGGGAGCTGTCTCCAACGAGCAAAGCGAGCAGATGACCACCAACGCCGCCACATCCGAACAACAGATTGAGGCAGACAAGAAAGCAGTCGAAAACCAAAAGCAGGTTCTCAATGCCGACAAAGCGGCGATCGCAACGGCCCAGGGAACACTGGAAGCCGACAAAGCTGTAATCAGCAATGCGCAAATTCAATTGGGATGGACCCAGATCCGCTCGCCGCTTGATGGACGCACCGGTAGCCTCAACGTGTATCAAGGCAACGTCGTGCAAGCCAATCAGTCGACACCGCTGGTCACCATCGAGCAAGTGCAACCAATCTATATTCAATTCACTCTGCCAGAACAAAACCTCGATCAGATTCGCCGCGCGATCACTGACAAAACACTAAAAGTCGAAGCTTTGATCGAAGGGGCGAAAGCCGACAACGTCGAGGGAACAGTTTCTTTCTTGCAAAATACGGTTGATACTACCAGTGGTACCGTATCCATGCGCGCTATGTTCGCCAACAGCCGCAGCAAACTTTTCCCCGGACAATTTGTCGACGTGGTCGTGACTATGCCGTCTGACGGCGCAACAGTCGTCGTGCCCGCCACCGCTTTGCAAACGAGCCAGCAGGGCAATTCAATATACGTAGTTCAACCGGACAATTCAGTCAAGTTCATTTCCGTCGAGTTGAAGAGAACCTACGGCAATATGGCGGCGATAGGCAAGGGTCTCAATGCCGGCGACGTTGTTGTCACCGATGGTCAACTGCAACTCAGCCCCGGTATGAAGGTAACGATTCAAAAGACGACAGTGGGCATGCCGCCGCCTACGAATGCCGGCGCCCCGCCGAGCGAATCGCAGTAACTTATTCGCGGGAATCACGACCGTGAATATCTCCATATTATTTATCAAACGTCCTGTAATGACCACGCTGATTATGGCGGCGTTTCTTATCTTTGGCGGGGTGGCGTACTTTTCTTTACCGGTCAACGATCTGCCGACGGTGGATTTTCCCACCATCCAAGTTTCAGCCTCACTGCCTGGTGCCAACGCGGAAACGATGGCTGCCGCCGTCGCCACGCCGCTAGAAAAGCAGTTCGGCAACATCTCCGGCGTCGAAGAGATGAGTTCGACCAGCGCCATGGGTTCAACCAATATTACATTGCAGTTCAATCTCAACAGATCGATCGACGGCGCCGCCGAAGACGTGCAAGCGGCGATCGTCTCGGCCAGGGCTTTTTTGCCATCAAACATGCCGACGCCGCCAACTTTGAAGAAGGCAAATCCGTCTGACGCGCCGATTCTTTTTCTCAATCTTTCTTCGGAGACGTTGCCACTATATACGGTGGATGAGTATGCTGAAAATATCATCGCTTCGCGCATCTCGATGGTCAGCGGAGTAGCCCAAGTGCAGGTTTTCGGATCGCAAATCTACGCCCCTCACGTGCAGGTCGATCCGCGCAAGCTGGCTTCTTACGGCATTGGCATCGACGAAGTAGCGTCAGCCATCTCCTCCGGCAACGTCAATTTGCCGACGGGCACACTCTACGGACCGGACACCGCCTACAATGTCACCGCCAACGGACAGCTATATGACGCAGCGGCATTTCGTCCTCTGGTCGTCACCTATCGAAACGGCGCCCCGGTGCGACTGAAAGATATAGGGGACGTGATCGACAGCGTACAGACCGACAAAGTGGCAAGTTGGTACAACGGCAAGCGCGCCGTCGTGCTGTCCGTTCAACGGCAACCAGGCACAAACACAATTCAGATCGTTGATGACATCAGGGCCATGCTGCCCAACTTCCGGGCGATTTGTCCGGGAGCGATCAATCTCAACGTCATGTACGATCGCTCGCTGGGCATCCGGCAGTCAGTCAGCGACGTCAAACGCACTCTATTGCTCACCGTTGCCTTGGTAGTGCTAGTGATCTTCCTCTTTCTCGGCAACGCTTCCAGCACGATCATCGCCAGCATTTCAGTGCCGATTTCGCTGATCGGCACATTTGCAGCCATGAAAGCCTTCAACTTCACCATAAACAACATCTCTTTGATGGCACTGACACTTTGTGTCGGTTTCGTCATCGACGACGCCATCGTCGTGCTGGAAAATATCGTCAGACATGTAGAGATGGGTGAGCAACCGATGGAGGCGTCTCTGAATGGATCACGCGAAATCGGCTTTACCGTCGTTTCCATGACCATCTCATTGATTGCCGTGTTCATTCCTGTTTTGCTGATGGGCGGCATCGTCGGCCGGCTCTTCTTCGAGTTCGGTGCCACCATGAGTGCCGCTATATTGATCTCTGGTTTCGTCTCCTTGACCTTGACGCCGATGTTGTGCAGCAGATTCCTCAAGGTGCACAAGGAGGGGACACAGAAGCAACTCAATCTCTCCGAGCGCGCTTTTCGCAAAGTCGAGCACCTCTATGACAGATCCTTGCAAATCGCTCTGCAGCACAAACTCGTCATCTGCGCAATGTTCGTGGTCATGGTTATAGTCACAGGCATTCTCGTAGACAAAGTGCCCAAAGGATTCATGCCCACAGAAGACATCGGCCAGATTCAGGGAACGACTGAAGCGAACCAGGGTATTTCATTCGATGAAATGAAATTGCACCAGAAAGCCGTTGCCGCGAAAGTGCTGCAGGTGCTCAACTCAAAAGACAGTTATCTTGATGGCTTTATGTCCAGCGTCGGTGCAGGCGGTCCGAATTCATCAAACAACCAGGGACGCTTAATACTGTTTTTGAAACCGAAGAACGAAAGAAAGATGACCGCAGACGAAATCATCCAGGACTTGCGCAAGCGGACGGCTAAGATTACCGGAATCAAACTGTACATGCAGCTGCCACCATCCATCAGGATCGGCGGCATGCAAACAAAGAGCACCTATCAATACACTTTGTCAGGTATGGGTAGCGATCCGGCTCGGCTCTATGACGCTTCAAACAAACTTTTGGAGCAGATGAAACAGATGCCAGAGCTGCAAGACGTGAACAGCGATCTACAAATCAAAAATTTGCAATTGAACGTCAAAATAGACAGAGGCAAGATGGCCACTCTCGGCGTCACCATGCAGCAGGTGCAAGACGCCCTCAACAGCGCGTATTCAGAGCGCCAGATCTCGGTCATTTACACAGCCACCAATCAATACTGGGTGATCCTGGAAGTTTTGCCGCAATACTATCGAGATCCGTCAATGCTGGGTTGGCTGCGGATTCGGGCGAGCAACGGCGATCTCATTCCTTTAAGCACGGTAGCGTCCGTAGAGCGAGGTGCTGGACCGCAACAGATCAATCACCTGGGACAGTTTCCTTCGGTCACCCTGTCGTTCAATTTGAAACCCGGAGTGGCCCTCAGCGATGCGGTCAAAAAACTCGAGGCGTCGGCGAAAGACACCATTCCCCCGGACATCACCTGCACTTTCCAGGGAACTGCCAAAGCCTTCCAGAGTTCGATGGCCAACTTGAGCGGGCTGCTGCTAATTGCGGTGCTCGTAATCTACATCGTGTTGGGCATTCTCTATGAAAGTTTCATCCATCCTCTGACAATCTTGTCGGGGCTGCCGTCAGCCGGATTGGGTGCCATGCTGATCTTGATGTTGTTCAATCTGCAATTAGACATTTACGGTTTTCTTGGACTTGTCTTGTTGATCGGCATCGTCAAGAAAAATGCCATCATGATGATCGACTTCGCGGTTGAATATCAGCACGCTCACGAAGCTACGGCGGAAGACTCAATTTACAAGGCGTGTCTCGTCAGGTTCCGCCCGATCATGATGACCACGATGGCTGCCATTCTCGGCAGTTTGCCGATTGCCATCAGCCTTGGTGGCGGCTCATCGGCCAGACAACCGCTGGGCTTGACGATCGTGGGCGGCTTGTTGGTATCACAACTGGTGACTCTCTATATCACACCGGTATTCTACATTTATTTGGATCGGTTCCAGGGCAGGCTGGTTAAGAAGCGGCGGCTCAAATCCGCATATGAAGGAGTCGCATGAACATCGCCAAAATATTCATCGCCAGACCGGTAATGACGACGCTTGTGATGTTCGCCATTCTCCTGTTCGGCACCATCGGTTATCAGTCTCTGCCGATCAGCAATCTACCCAACGTCGATTTCCCGACGATCCAAGTTACCAGCGCATTGCCTGGTGCGAGCGCGGAAACGATGGCATCCGCAGTGTCAATTCCACTGGAGAAACAGTTCGCCACCATCGCCGGGTTGGACCAGATGACGTCGACCAGCACCTTGGGGCAATCGCAGATCACATTGCAGTTCGATACCTCGCGCAACATGGATGGAGCGGCGCTTGACGTGCAAGCGTCGATCACGGCCGCGTCAAAGCAATTGCCGCCGCAGATGACGACTCCGCCGACCTTCGCCAAAGTCAACCCGGCAGCCCAGCCGGTCATTTACATCGCCGTCTCGTCGGACACGATGCCGATGAAGGACGTAGATTATTATGCGGAAACGCTGATCGCCCAACGTATCGCCCGCATCAGCGGAGTGGCCCAGGTGCAGGTGAATGGATCGCAAACCTATGCTGTGCGCGTGCAAGTCGATCCTCAACGGCTGGCTGCTTATGGGCTGGGGATCGATGATGTGCAATCGGCGGTGTCCTCTGCCAACCAGAACCAGCCGACGGGAACGCTGTGGGGCGCGCAAGAAGCCTATACGATTCAGTCAAACGGTCAGTTGCTTGATGCCAATGCATATAAGCCGGTAATCATCGCCTACCACGGCGGCAGCCCTGTGCGGCTAAGCGATGTAGCGAATGTGATCGACAGCGTTCAAAATGACAAGGAGGCGGCCTGGTACAACCATAAACCATCAGTGGTGCTAGCTGTCTTGAGACAGCCCGGGGCGAACACGATTCAGGTGGTCAATGACGTTAAACGGTTGATGCCGACGTTCCAGGGGCTGGTGCCACCATCGGTCAGCCTCAACATTTTGTACGACTCGTCTACTGCCATTCGGGCGTCGGTTGACGATGTGCAGTTCACCTTGCTCTTAACGGTAGCCCTTGTGGTGATGGTAATTTTTCTTTTCTTGGGAAATATTTCAGCCACCATTATCCCCAGTTTGGCCCTGCCGATATCCATCGTGGGAACGTTCGCCGCCATGCGCCTTCTCGGTTTTAGTCTGAACAACCTTTCGTTGATGGCGTTGTCGCTGTCTGTCGGCTTCGTCGTGGACGATGCGATCGTGATGCTGGAGAACATCGTCAGGCATCTCGAAATGGGCAAACCAGCGATGCAGGCCGCGTATGACGGCTCGGCCGAGATTGGTTTCACAATTTTGAGTATGACACTGTCTCTGGTGGCGGTTTTTATCCCCGTCCTGCTGTTGCCTGGCATAGTCGGAAAGTTGTTCAACGAATTTGCGGTCACCATCAGTATTGCAATTTTGATCTCGGGTTTCATCTCCTTGAGTTTCACGCCGATGTTGTGCAGCCGCTTTCTGCGGCATTCCAAAGAAGACAGCAAAAATCCACTGGTGAGACTAGCCGATCGCATGTTCGGCGTGCTGCTGGATGGTTATCGCAGCACATTGCATTTTGCCCTGGACAACAAACTGATTGTGGTGGCAACTTTCCTGGTGATGGTGGTGGCTACTGGATTGATGTTCACGATCATGCCTAAAGGTTTCATGCCTAATGAAGACACAGGGCAGATCGTAGCCATGACTGAGGCACAACAAGGCACCTCATTCGATGCCATGGTGAATTATCACCAGCAGCTCACCAATATTATTCTTGCGGATCCCAATGTCGACTCAGTCATGTCTAGTATCGGTGTAGGCAACGGCAGCCCGAACATGGCTCTAAATCAAGGGCGCATTCTAATTGTGTTGAAGCCCCGGGAGAAGCGCAGTCTCAGCGCCGATCAGACGATCACCGAATTGGCACCGAAGCTGCAGCAAGTGATCGGCATCAATACGTTTATGCAAAATCCGCCGTCGATTACGATCGGCGGACAGGTGACGAAGAGCTTGTATCAATTCACACTGTCCAGCCCCAATCGCAAAGAGTTGTACCAAACCAGCAATGCTTTGGTCGACCAGATCAAACAGATTAATGGTGTCACCGATGTCACCACGGACAATCTTGTGGAGAACCCGGAGGTGCACATCACCGTCGATCGCGACAAATGCTCTAAGATGGGGCTGACGATGCAACAGGTCGAAGATGCGCTCGATAGCGCGTATGCCACCAGGCAGATTTCGACGATGTACACCTCGACAAACCAGTACTGGGTGATTATCGAAGTAGCGCCTCGATATTATCGGGATCCTTCGATGCTGCACACTCTGTATATACACAACGCAGCTGGTCAGTTGATTCCGCTTGATTCCGTCGCCAGCACCGATATTGGTGTCGGCCCGTTGCTCGTCAATCACCTCAGTCAATTCCCGTCTGTGACGATCTCCTTCAACCTCAAACCAGAAGCGTCGTTGGGCATCGTCGTCAACCAGGTGCAGAAACTGGCGGCGCAGAGCGTGCCACCCTCGATCACTACCGGCTTCCAGGGCACCGCCGCGGCGTTCCAGGATTCGCTGTCGAATCTTTGGGTGCTGTTGGCTCTGGCAATCGTCGTCATTTATATCGTGCTGGGAATTCTCTATGAAAGTTTCGTTCATCCGCTGACGATCTTGTCTGGTCTGCCGTCAGCTGGATTGGGCGCATTGGCCATCTTGATGCTCTTTCACGTAGATTTGAATATCTATGGTTTTCTTGGATTGATCATGTTGATCGGTATTGTCAAAAAGAACGCCATCATGATGATCGACTTTGCATTAGACGCGGAGCGCAACGAGGGGAAATCTGCTGAAGATGCGATTTACGCAGCCTGCTTAACCAGATTCCGCCCAATTATGATGACGACGATGGCAGCGCTCATGGGCGGCATACCGATCGCCACTGGGCTTGGTGCCGGCTCCGAAGCCCGCCAACCACTCGGACTAACGGTCGTTGGCGGCTTGCTGGTATCACAATTGGTGACACTCTACATCACACCCGTATTCTACATTTATCTCGATCGGCTGCAACGCAAACTACAACGCAAACCCAAGCAATCAGCAGGCAAGCCGGCAGCGCTGGAGCCCACCACTCAAACAGCCAGCTGACCGTGCCAAGTTCTCGATTGCCGGAAGACCAGCAGCTGGCTCCATGGCTCTTCGACAAAAGCTCGCTACAACCGTGCATGTCCAGTGTGAATAGACGATTTAATTGTCGCTTTTCTATCGCGCTATTTGTCGCATCTGACCGGTCATCTATTCTTTCATCCCCCGCCCCTTTGATCGTATGGCGGCAGCCCTAGATTTGCTCTGTTTCAGATTTAATCTAAACGATTGAACGAATTTCGTTCAATCGTTTATAATGGGAAAGTCAAAGCGGAGGTGCCCAAATGATTGGAGCGGTGACAAAGCGACAGAAGATAGTGGCGGCGGCGCGTGAGCTGTTCCTCGTCCAGAGTTATGAAAAAACGACTATGGAGGAGATCGCTCGGGCTGTGCCTATGAGTAAGGCGACGCTGTACACGGAATTCAATAATAAGGAAGAAGTACTGCTGGAGATATGTCGTAACCACATCGATGAGATGAATGCCCGTCTGGCAGCTGTTGTCGAAGCGACAGAAAATGATTTTCTCCCGACCCTTAAGACGATGATGCTGACTTTAGTGGAAGGCATTTACGGAGTAGCCGCAGGCCTTCGAAGCCCCGAGGCGCTGATATTTGAAAGCACCAGATTGCAAACACTATTGGTGGATCACACCGAGCGAATGCCCGAGATTATCCGCGCACTTTTTGAAAAGGCAAAGACTAGCGGAGAAATCGACAAGGACACAGATTCATCGCTGGTGGCGGCCGCAGTGCTGTCAGCTTTGACTTCTTACCTGCCTCCCTACCCACGCCATTTTACGAAGCACTCTCGCCCTACGCTGGAATCACTAAAAGAAGACCTTTCTGTACTGCTCGATCTTTTATGTAAAGGATTGAGCACCAAGAAGTAACGCAATCGGAGGCCGATATGAACACGATAACGCCACTAAAGCCTCGATCCAATGAGCACGGCAATCAGCTTGTAGAGCGCACTCCGGTGCATTCTAGCCAGAACGACCAACTGTCACTACAAACTGAATTATTGGATCAGAAGAAGAAACGCGAGCAAGCACAGTTGCCCGAGCAGCAATTGGCGTCGAAGGAGATTCAAACTCCGGCGCTTCACGAATCGCCAGAATCAGAAACATTGCCGGTATCAGATGGTCCGAAAGCGGAGCCAATGCAAAAACTGTCGCCAGAACAAGAAGTGGTGCCAGCGCAGCAACGAACTCCGGCGGAGTCTGTACTAAAGCAAGCTTTAGCTGACGATCAGGTGAAAAAAGAAGATCCAGGGCTTAAGAAGTCGAGTGCGCCGCCGTGGCAATTAATCGTTGCTATAGCTATAGTCATTTGCCTGATCGCTGCAGTGAAGTGCTACCCCAATCTTAACGAGTTTCTGAACACTGAAGCAACCGAAGATGCCTATGTGAACGGTCACGTGCATCAAGTCGGCTCTAAGATTGCAGGCACCATTGAGTCAGTACTGGTGAAAGACAATCAATTTGTACAAAAAGATCAGGTGCTGGCAACCATTGATCCACGGGACGTGGAAGTTGAGTTAGCGAAAACGCAAGCTCACCTTGCGAAAGTTCAACGCGATGCAATCGCCGCGAAACAAGTGGTCGTATATGCAGCCCGAATCTACTCTGCTGCTAATGAGACCGCCAACGGCAGCATAGCTCAGTCGGAGAACGCAATTACGAAAGCTGAGGCTGGAATTCAGGCTGCACAGTCAGATGTGGCGTTGGCCAAGCAATTACTTATCGAGCGTGAAGCAGAACTGCACAAAGCCAATTTGGACCTCGGTCGCTACACTGCACTTGCGAGCGAGGGAGCGGTCACACTTGAAAGCCTGGACGTCGCTCGTAAAGACCATGATGTTGCTCTTGCGGCGCGTGATGCCGCTATAGAAGCAGTGGGACAGGCTAACTCAAGGCTGAACCAAGCTTACGCAGACTTAAAAATCAGCAAATCGCAACTCGTAAATGCCAAAGCAGTGTCGCTCCAAGCGGATGCAGCCGATGCTCAAATAAGCGTTAATGCCGACCAGCAAGCGTCAAGTGAAGCCGCTATCAAGGAAGCAGAAGCCGACGTTCGCAATGCAAGGCTTCGGATGAGCTACACAAAAATCCTCGCCCCTGTAGCCGGCACAGTCGGAAAGAAAACTGTCGAAGAGGGACAGAGAATTCAACCGGGAACAGCGCTGTTGGCTGTCGTAAGCAGCGATAAGTGGATTGTGGCCAACTTCAAAGAAACTCAGCTTAAGAACATGCGTATCGGACAGAAGGTAAAGATAGCGGTTGATGCATTCGGCGATCGTGAATTCTACGGACATGTGGAAAGTTTCTCGCCTGCATCAGGTGCTTCGTTTGCCTTGTTGCCTCCGGACAATGCGACGGGAAATTTCACAAAAGTCGTACAGCGCGTGCCAGTCAAAATTCTCTTTGACCATGGCAGTCTAGGCGAATTTGATCAGCTAATCGCTCCTGGAATGTCGTGCGACGTCAAAGTATGGGTGCGTTGAGATGACTACCGCAGTATGTTCTACCGAGTCGCCAAAAACCGGCAAAGCAAGCCCCGATGCTACTCAACGAGTCAGTATCATTGACTGGGTGATCGTTCTTACGGCCTGCCTCGGAGCATTTATGGCAGTGCTGGACATTCAAATCACCAATTCATCTTTAGCTGATATTCAAGGCGCACTTGGAGCTACGATTGATGAAGGTTCTTGGATTTCGACTGCATATTTGATCGCTGAAATTATCGTCATTCCTCTCAGTGCTTATCTTTCGCAAGTGCTGGGACTTAAGCGCTATCTACTCGGTAATACAGCCATTTTCGTTGCTGCCTCCTGCTTTTGTGCCCTGGCGCATGATCTGCCTTCAATGATCGCTTTCCGCGCCTTACAGGGATTTTCTGGTGGAGTTTTAATTCCACTTGCAATGCACATCATTCTGGAAAAACTTCCACAATCCAAACAAGCAATTGGATTATCAATATTTGGGATATCCGCTACCTTTGCGCCAGCTATAGGCCCGTCCCTTGGTGGCTGGATTACCGAAAATTTCGGCTGGCAATACATCTTCTATTTGAATGTGATGCCAGGAGTGCTTCTGATCCTGGTTCTCGGAGCGTTGCTGGAGAATTCTAAACCTCAGCTTTCGCTATTAAAACACGGCGACTGGGCAGGAATTTTCACCATGGCTATCGGTTTGGGCTGTCTGGAAGCGGTACTGGAAGAAGGTAATCGGAAGGACTGGTTCGGATCCGACCTGATCATTCGGCTCTCTATCATTTCGGTCGTAGCTCTCTCGATGTGGCTTGTCATCGAGATCAGATCGAAGCGGCCGTTTATCGATTTGAAACTGTTTTTGAAACGGAATTTCTTCTTCTCGGGCATCGTCAATCTGGCAGTCGGAGCTGGACTTTATGGTCCCCAGTATATTCTTTCTATGTACCTATCTCAGATTCAGGGATACAACGCGCTTCAGATTGGCGAGGTCATGATGTGGTTCGGTATTCCGCAGTTGTTTGTAATGGTTCTCGTACCATGGCTCACGGATAGAATTGATGGCCGAGTTTTGATTTTTGTCGGTCTACTGCTGTTTTTGTCGGGCTTTGCGATGAATGTCTGCATCGATTATAATGTCGCCGGTCCGCAACTGATGCTACCAATGGCGGTGCGCGCGATGGGACTGCCGCTCATCTTCGTTCCTCTGTCAGCAATTGCGGTTGAAGGAGTAGAAAAAGATCGCCTGGGTTCTGCATCAGCTCTCTATAACATGATGCGCAATCTGGGCGGTTCCTTTGCTATCGCAGGGGTTTCCACTTTGCTCACAAATCGAGAAAAATTCCATTCCCAGATAATTAGTGACACGGTATCAATCTACTCGCCAGCCGTTCGTGACCGACTGGACACTCTATCTAATGCTTTCTTGTCCCAAGGTTTTGATCCGGACCTTGCCCGACAGCAAGCGCTCGCTGTAATAGACAACACAATTCGCAGAGAAGCGAACTTGCTAGCGTTTGGTGACAGCTTCTTCGTTTTTGCAGCCATCATGGCGTGCGGTTGTATTGCCGTCCTGTTTCTCAAAAAAGCTAGCGGAAAAGCGGCGGCTGGCATGCATTGATTGAAAGCATTGCAAGCGGACACCTGGTTTCAGCACCACGCCGATAATATGGGGGGATAAGAATGTTTTTTCTGTCAGGGGTAATCCTATTGCTGTTTGTTCTGCGCGACGTTTTCCTTAGCGTGATACCCCGAGGGATGAACACAGCTCTGTGCATTGCGCCATTCCTTGTGCGCAGAATATTTTGGCCGCCGTTTTTGTTAATCACATCAAAGATCTCGTCGCCTACATGGAAAGCCGAGGTATCGAGCCTGTTTGCACCATTCATTCTCGTCGCGATGTTGATTATTTGGATCTCTTTGATAGCGGCCGCCTTTGGCATAATTGCGCTGGCCCTCGCGCCGCACTACTCTCCAGCTGTTGATTCACCTATGGCAGCATTCTACGTTTCGGCCTCATCCGTCTTGACGATAGGAAACACCTCCGACTTTTCGCCAAGGACGGGGGACGTGAAGTTTCTAATGTTGGGTGGTGCATTAATTGGAATGGTGCTGACTGCTTCAGTGGTATCGCTAATGTTTGGCCTCATTGCGGCGATTCAACCCAGAGAGGCGCAGGTTTCAATAATCTCTAATTTAGGCGGGTCTCCGCCATCCGGTATCGCGATACTTGAGACCTACTCAAGATTTCATGGCAGTGAGTTTTTGCATGAATTCTTTGACCAATGTCATCATTGGTGCGCTGACGTGCTGGAGACTCATAAGTCCTTTCCAATTCTTCCTTATTTTCGATCTAATGACGCCTTCACCTCGTGGCTCACCGCACTTGGTGCCATACTTGACTCAATTGCGCTTATGCTTGCCGCCGCCCCAGAGAGGGAGTCCTTTTCGGCAAGAGTTATGTTTCAACTTGGCTGCAAGTTACTGAGCGACTTTGTTGCAATTTTCGAACTTACTGTTGCTGAACAGGAAGAATGTAGTGATGACGAGTTTCATCAACTATATCTGCGTCTGCAGTTTGCAGGCTATTCTTCGAGAAGTGAAGACGAAACTAGAGCAAACTTCAGACTTTTGCGTCTCGAATACCTTTGCACTCATAGAGCACTTTGTTCGTATCTTGCGGTTCCGGCCACGTCCCTGCATTCACAACATCAAGAGCTGCTCCCAGCCTTAAAGTTGCCTGTTGATGTCAGCACATGCAACAAAAATGTGGCACAGATTGCACGATAAATGCGACACTTTTTTTGCACGATGTTTGTACGGTTGACCGGTCGATTACAAAACGTTTTTCAAACCGCAACTTGAACGGACCTTAGAGCCGAGCGCTGGCGTGATTTTTGCAGGTGTCGATTGCTTGCTGCAGCAATTCGCTGGCTTCTTTGGTGTCACCGGTTTCTTCTGCCAGTTCTGAGGCAGTGCGCAGATCGGCAACGAGTTGTGGATCGTCTTCGCCATGAATGTGCTCGCGCAGATCGATGGCGTATCGATAGAGCTGCATCGCTGCTTCCGGCTGTTCTTGCATTCTGTAGAACTGTGCTACTTCCTCGAACGACCGCGCGCGAGTTATGGCAGATTGGTTCGACCCGAGCAAGGAGTTCTGAATATTCTCAATCAGCGACGTGCTGGCCTGCTGCGAGGATCTCTTCGTCGGCGCATTCGAGCAATTTTGTCTCAATTTGACAGCATCGTTGAGCAGGCCGCTGGTTGCCGCGGTAAAAGCTACAGACATTGCTAATGCTTGATTCATACGCGCCGTCCCTTGTGAAAAAGTGTCTACCGTGACTGCTGTTTTCACAGCAGAAGGTTGTAAAGATGCAAGCCACCCGGATTCTGATAACTCCATGCCTCCGCCATCTCGCGCGCTAAACTCCTTGACAACTTGATTTAAAGTTAAACCTCAAAGTTGCAAATCGCGATTCGCCAAATTCATTTGCTCATGGGGCCAAAACCATTCAGTGACAATTGTATTCGTACGAAGACGCGTCTCAATTTGGAGAAACTACATGCGGTATCAAATCTGGCAATTAATGTGCCGAATCATCGGCATGGCTACAATTCCGACTAATCGAACAGAGCCACACCATACTCACTTGAGGAGCCGCTCATGACCTCCACAAAGTCGCTTGACACGCATTTGTACACAACCAGAATCGACATCCCCGAAAGCACCAGACAAAAAACCATCGAATTGCTCAACACCACCTTGGCAGCATCTCTGGACATTTGGACGCAAACAAAGCAAGCCCACTGGAATGTGAAAGGCAAAGACTTCTATCAATTGCATTTGCTGTTTGACGACATCGCCGGTGTTCTGTACGAACACATCGACGAGATCGCTGAACGCATCACATCGCTGGGCGGCGTCGCCCATGGCACCGCGAGAGATGCAGCGAAGAATTCATTCTTGCCGGAATATCCGAACACCGAAAAAATGCAAGAAGAAGATCACATCAACAGTCTGGCCGATCGGCTGGCCTCTTATGGCAAGCATCTGCGAGAAGCTATCGCCAAGACTTCAGAATGGAACGAGCAGGATTCCAACGACCTGTACATCGGGATTTCGAGAGAAGTTGACAAGAAACTGTGGTTTCTCGAAGCACACTTGCAACGGCATAAATAATTCCGCCGAAACCGGATGCTGGTTAAAGTTCACGGGAGTGGAGCCTCGCTTGAGACTCCACTTTTTTCGCCATCACTTTACTCATCAATTTCACGCTCGGCGAAAATTGCGTGTGCTATTCGAATGTGTTATTAAATACCTTGCTGGCTCATGTATTCTGCAACGCTACGAAAGGCTAGGAGATTTCAAATGCTCAATGATTTCAAATCCTTCCTGACAAAGTCAAACGCTCTCGCACTTGCTGTCGGAGTAATCATTGGTGCCGCGACCGGTAAAGTAGTTTCTGCCACCGTAGAAGACATTTTGATGCCGCCAATCTCAATGCTGATGCCTCCTGGAGATTGGAGAGAGGCTCAGGTCGTTCTCTCCAAATCAGCTGATGCCAATGGAAAAATCACGGTCAGCGCCCTGAAGTATGGGCATTTTGCCGGATCGGTGGTCGACTTCGTGATCATCTCCTTCGTCGTCTTTCTCCTCACCAAGGCGATCTTGCCGAAGGATCCGCCGCCACCGGCAACTAAAGTTTGTCCTGAATGCCTGGAGACTATTCCGGCTGCGGCGAAGAAATGCAAAGCCTGCACTAGCGTTGTGGCGGCTTAGTTGGCGATCCATTCAATGAGTACAGATATGCACTTTTTAAAACGACTATTAACGACGACAACAGCAGCAGCAGTAGGTTTCTGCCTGATATCAGTGTCCACAATTGCCGCAAAAAAGAAAGCTCCAGCCAAAGATGAGTCGAAAGAGACGCAAGAAACAATAGCAAAAGATACGCATCTAATTCTGCGATATCCGAAAGAAGGCGTGTTGTATGCCGACCGCGCCGATTCATACTTTGACCTCGGACAGTTCAAGAAAGCTTTTGACGATGCTGATATGGCAGTTAAGCTGGACCCCAAGGATCCGCTCGCCTATTGCGTAAGAGGCAAGGCTAACTTCAAACTCGGTCAATATCCAGCGGCAATCAAAGATCTCTCGCAAGCAATAATTCTCGATGGAAGAGAGGGAACGCCGTATCACTTTCGTTCGCTGACCTACGAAAAGATGGGCAACCAGAAGTTGGCGGCAAAGGACGCGACCAGCGCAAAGTTGCTGCAATACGGCAAGGAAGTCAGCTACGACGTTTTTCTCCAGAGCACACAGTTTCACATCATGGATAAATGGTCGCCAACAAGATGGGACCCAGAACATATTCCGTATGCTCAATTTTCCATACACCGCGATGGAACAATCTCCAACGTATTCATAACCAAGTCATCTGGTATTCCAGAACTCGATCGAGAGGCAGTGGAGACGTTGCAATTCGCCTCACCACTGGCGGTGCTTCCTCCCGGAGCGCCCCCCAGGATCAACTTAGACTTCGGCTTCACCGCTCCCGGCAGACCTAAGAATGCTCCCAATGCCCGACTGAAGTTGCTGACCACCACCAGAAATCAGGATTTGACGCCATATCTGGACATCTTGAAGGACAGATTCCAAAGAGTCAACATGCCAGTCAAAGACCAGGAAAGCAAATCGGCGGTGGTGCACTTCGAAATTCGCCCTGACGGTGCGATCGCCAACGCGAAAATAACGACACCATCTGGTGTTGCAATTGTAGATAAAGCTGTCTTATGGCTGCTCACGAGCGAGTACGTCAAACCGCTGCCGATGTTACCCAAGACTCAAAAAACCAATATCGAAATGCAATATACTTATGGTCCTTTCGCAGCGGACAATAATCCCGGCAACGGCATGATGATCATTCCTCATGCAAACGGGAGCGGCTTTGATGTCAAATCTCGCCATTTGTAGGGCTGTCGTCGGTCGGTTACAGGAACTCGACGAAGTAGCGGAGGCAAGGCGGCGAGGAGCCGTCGCAGCCGAATCGGATGAACAGCGGAGGAGGCGACGGAGGAAGCCGACGGAGCGGTTACAGGAACTCGAAGAAGTAGCGGAGGCAAGGCGGCGAGGAGCCGTCGCAGCCGAAGCGGATGAACAGCGGAGGAGGCGACGGAGGAAGCCGACGGAGCGGTTACAAAATTGATCAGTGTCCACTAAACATGGTTGACACAAGATGCATGATCACGGCAAAAGTAACTCCAATTACCATTGCAATGGTAAAACCGGCTGCAGCACGTTCTTGCCGCTTTCTCTGCAAGTGATTGCGCAAGAATTTGGCTTGCTCGCTCAGTTGCATCGCCACGCTGGATTTTGTCTTTTCTGCTGCAGCGATTGTAGCCGCTAGAGTGGCTAGCTCCGTTACGCCGTACTTCTCGCCGATTGCTTTGAATGCATCGGGCAACGACGATTTGAATGACGTTGGATTAGCGAGCGAGCCTTCTAGCTCACGGCACAGAGTTGGACAGGATGCATTCGCTTTGTTGCGCACCTGATTAACAGCCTGCGGCAGACTGACACCAGATTCAAGATACTTTACGACCATTTCAACGAAGTTGGACAACTCGCCGCGGATTCGATCTTGCATCTGAACTTTATGCAAGTACGCCGATACCTTGCCAATGTTGCTGGCGATAAGGCCGTCGGTCTTGGTTTCGACCGTCGTTTGTTCGTTCGCCTCACCTTCTGCGGCAATCTTTCGCACACGATCATCGGCTTTAGGCGGCGAAGCTGACAGAAATACCACCATTCCGATTACTACAAAAGCCATATAAATGAATAGCCGAACGCCGATATCTGTAAGTACAGTGGCGCCGAAAGCCGGTTCAAACATCACCCCTAATGCAATCATCAACAACATACCGCCTGCCACTATCATCAGAATCTGCATTCGAGGGCTCGAGAGGCTAACGGAACTGCGCGTGGATTGCCTCTCTCTGCATGACGCAGCAATGATCGCCACTTGATCGGCGAGATTGCCGCGAGTATCGTGACTAACTTGTATCGCATCGGTCAAGAGTACGAGCTCATGCGACCGAACACGGAAGATCAACTGTTTGAGAGCTTGTTGCAGCGAGCGGCCCTCTTTTAGGAGAGAGATCGTGCGTTCAAACTCCGCTCGAATGGGAAGCGGTAAGGTCTCAGATAGCACTTTGATAATTTCCAAAATTGGAGCTCCGGCCTTTAGCGAAGAAACCATGATCTCCAGGGCAGCAGGAACCTGTGCATCAAGTTTCTTTTGATGCCATATTGCCGCGGCAGCTAAGGAAATGCAGATCCCGGCAGTGCAGATCAAAGATCCTGCGACGAAAGCATCGCACATCAAGTACCAATAGCCACTAAACAGATAAATAATCGCGGAAACAATGCCAAAACCAGCCGCCGCCCTGATCCATAGGCGCCGCACCTGCTCAGGTTCTATCGACAAATTCGCTAACATCAAAGCTTCGCCTAGATACCGATCGATCATTGAGGTGCTTGCGATTGGCGGACTTTCTATAGATTCATCCGAAGATTCTGAAGTTGGCGGCTCCAAGTCCAAATTGGTAATACTGCTTTCCTGGTCGGACGAGGCATGACTCTGAGAACCAGCGATTTCTGCTGGAGTGGATGGTTCATTTGCAGGCGAATCATATACATTGTCTGCCAGCGCGCGGTTTCCTTGTTCAATCGACTGATCCACAGGGTCTTCAACAAGTACCTGAGCCGCAGCAATTTGAGCATAATCAACTGCAGTTTGATTAGAACTTTGCCGAACGGATTCTTCGGTCATCTGTAGTTCCAGATGGGCACTACTCCCGGGAGCCGATTCAGAATCGACCACAGGTGAGTCCACATTCTTCAGAGACGCCTCCTCTGCTTGAGCCTGGCCCCTGGTTGACTCCTGTCGTTCCAGTAAATTGGCCTGCGCTTGCAAGCGCCAAGCTGAGAGATTCTTGTCTGAAATTTTCATAACGGCGGCGCATTCCGTCAAAGCGTAACGCACTTCGGGATGCCCGCCACCAAATACGGTGCGCATGGACTGAAGAATACGTTGCAAAATCGATTCCGCCTCCGGTTGGCGATTCTCATCCATATATGGCTGCAGCAAAGCTTTTAGGTTAAGCGCCTTGGCCAGCGTGCCCGTGGGGTGTAGACGCGAGAATATCTCCGCCGCCAGACGCATTCGATCGATCAGACTTTCGCTGCAATCTTCCTGCGCATCGAGCCAGATCAATCGAATAATCGCTGCCAGACTATCATCATGCGTTTCACCGAAGAGACTCGATCGCAAGGCAAGAACTTGTTCAAAGAGCTCGCGTGAGCCATCAAACGTTCCCTGCCGCCGCAGACACTCTGCCAAAAGGAATTTGTCTTCAGCGACTTCCTGATTGTCGTAACCCCAAAATGCGCGATCAATTTCATTCGCCTGGCCAGCAGCATTCTTTGCTTCTTCTACCTTCCCGCTCTCGAGATAGGTCTTGGCCAGCCCGCGCTGCGTGTGTGCAATTGCTTGCTGGTCACCTGACTTCGTCGCATAGTCCAGCGCCTGCAAGTAATGAGTCAGCGCGACGGCATAAAGGCCGCCTGCAAACGCGCGATTGCCAGCTTCATAAGTCTGTTCCCAATTCAACCGCTCTTACTCCCGCATTCAAGCGCGCCACTTCATCGTACTATATTGCCGGTGCAGCTTGAGACGCCATTCGACTACTGGATATTCCTTGAACAGCCGATCAGAACCACCGTCGATCGCTTAGAAACCGGTAACTTTGCCAGAGCCAGACTCCACTCCTCAATTGCCGCTAGCTTCAATTCGGATAATCTTTGCGTTCGCTTAGAATTTGGCCGCTCAACACGGCGCCGATGGTACTGCCCAGATCTTCGGCCAGCAGGTCCAAATACGTTCCAAAGAAATTCCGGGCAGCGGCGAAACTTTTTGCACCCGTTTGTGTATTTGTTGCCGTGGGTGTTCTAATAAGGAGACGGCAATATGACACAGGATTGGGCTAAACGGAGCAAGCAGGCTGGCGTGGTGGCGGCTATTGCCGCGGTGGTGGTCGGATTTGGAGCCTGGCTGGGTGCCGATGCGGCAAACACCGATGGCGCAGGCAACCTGATCGATAAGGATTTTCAGGCGGCGATTCGCAAGCACTTTGAGCGGCGTTTCTTCAACCTTATTGATGCCAGCGATTCGCAGCGGCAGTCGATCGATAAGCTGCTCAGCACCCAGGCGGATTCATCCTTGCCAATGCGAGAGCAACTGAGAGAAGGACTCGTCGACCTGAACCACATGTGCGCCAAAGACGAGACGACAGACAGTCAAATCACAGACAAGGTGCATGAATTGCGCTCCTTGCACGAACAGATTATGGACACGCGTCTGGCAACGATGCTGAAAGTTCGGCAGCAGTTGACACAGGACCAACGCAAAGCCGTATGTGACAAATTGAACAACCTCTTGACGGGTGAAGGCAGAGGAACGCTGCTGCACAGGATGCAATCGACCTTGCCGGAAAGAAGACTGAGTGAAATGTTGTAGCTCAGAAGCACTCTAATCAGCACATGCTCTAAAATCAAAGATGAGCGAAAGAAGAACCATCCGGCCAATTCACTTGAACAACGAGATCAGCCGAATCAAAGGGGTAGAAGCGGACGATTCTCAACTCGTCCGCCTCACCATATCTGGTGACGGCAAAGCGTATGAAACACTCGTGCGTCGTTATCAAAAGCTCGTCTATAACGTTCTTTTCCAGATGGTGCAGAGTCATGAGCAAGCCGCTGACCTGACGCAGGAAACATTCGCCAAAGCCTATCGCGGTCTGAAAACATTCATCGATGGTGCTTCCTTCAAGCCATGGTTGCTGCGAATTGCCACCAACAACTGTTTGAATGAATTGCGGCGCAAATCGCAGGTTGTGGATTCCCTTGAAGCAATGCTGGAAGAAAATCCGCATGCCGAGCCGGTATCACGTGAAAATGTGGAGGCGATGGTTGAGATGCGAATGACCCAACAAGATCTGGTAAAGGCGATGACGCAATTGACACCATCACAAAGACAAATTTTCGTGCTCAGATATTCGTATGATCTTTCTTACGAAGAAATCAGCCAGACAACCGGTCTGCCGCTCACGACAATTAAGCCGATCTTGTTCCGCGTGCGAGAGAAGTTGAGAAAGCTTATGCTGAATGAACCACTGCTGCGAACAAAAGAAAAAGGAGAGTGATGAAAGTGAACGATGATGATTGTCGGAAGGCGCGGCTGTACTTCGACGCCAGGCTAGCCGAAGATGAGCCCGAATGCGAAGGTGGACCAGAGTTGCGCAAACAGATCGAGCAGCATTTGACTGAATGCGCAGAATGCTTATCATGGCAGCGTCAGACAACCGAGCTGGCGGCGATCGCGGCACAGATGCCGCAGTTCGACGTGCCGGAGGCTTTGACTCAACGGATTTTGAACGACGTTTCACTGCAGCAATCGAAGCATGGATCGCTTATCGCCACAGTAGCTGCAGTGCTGGTTTCAACCTGTGCGGTGGCGGTGCTTATGATAGTCGATCAATGTGAATCGACGACCGGACTTTTGTCCTGGTTGGTCGGAATGGTCACTATGGTGGCATTCGCCAAATTTGTCAGTGAGCCTGTGGCGGCGGCGACTGCACTCAGCAAAGGCAATAAATGAAGGTTCCCAAGGCAACAATTTTCATCGCTCTCATTTGCATGACCATCTGGTTTAGCAGCGCGTCTCACAGCGAGGATCCGAGTTCTCGCTCGACTCCGCCGGCGACGCCGCCACAGAACTCTTCCACATCGACCTCGCCGCAAATCACTTCGACAACATCGCCGTTCTTGGAAAAAGCTAAACACGAATTCGACACCGCGCAACGAAGATATGACGAAGTTGTTCTGGGACAGTCAAATGGCTATCATGTGACCATCGACGACGTGATGACCGGACGCATCAGCGAAACTGAGATCCAGCACCGTCCATTTCTCTATTTCCGTTTATGGGCCAACCGGCCACTACGTATAGTGCCAATGTCTCTCTTCGTTTTCGTCATGACGTTGGTGCTCGGCTATGCGATGAAGAGCAATTTTGCAGTAGCACACCAGACGATCAGGCGGCAATTCTGGCGTTGCTTCGGACAAGGATTCATCACGATTCTGATCGTACTGTCCTTCGTTCGTCCACTTTACGCCAGTGTCATCGGCACACCGCTGGCGCAGTTGCTGGTCGGACTGGTGGAACTTTTGCTGCTGATTGGACTAGCCGCAACCGTCATCCTCATTGGCGAAACCTGCCTGAAACGCACGGGACTGGCTGATAAATTCGGCAGCCACGATCGGCTATACCGCCTATCAGTCACCACGCTCGGCTCGATATTCGTTGGATTAATTATGGCTCTGCCCGGCATCGGAATGTTGCCGCCAGTCGGCATTAGACTCGTGCTCTACTTTTGCATTCTCGGCAGTGGCGGCTTACTGAGATCCAAATTCGGCACCAAGCCACTTTCGTCTGCAATTAAGTAAGCAGCAGCTTCCGCGCGCCGCCATTTAGTGCACTAGCTCTGCAGTGGACACGCATGCAGTCAAAGGTAATTGCCTGAGTCTCGAAAAAGCGCCAGAGTGTAATAATGGTTGTGAACAACACCGAGGCGCCTTTGAATACCGTAAAGCTGCTGTTACTAACGCTTGTCTTGACGATCGGACCAGCCTGGGCGAGCCCGGCTTCCGATGAATCAGCCATCGGGGATGACGCCGCCGATCGGGGCATGTACGACACCGCCCTCTTTTTCTATAACAAGGCGCTGCAGCTTAACCCGGCATATGCACCTGCGATCACCGGCCGTGCCAATGCACTGAAACACTTGAAAGGCGGCGGTTCAGCAAAAAACGAAAGCAAGAAGGAAAAGAACAGATTACAGACTGATGAACAGACGAATGCAAAGTCCAAAGCCGATCAAGTGAAACAAGCAGCCGCAGCAAAAGAAGCTGCTGCGAAACAGAAAGCGGCAAAGGATGCAGCCGCCAAACAGAAACTAGCGAAAGAAACCGCTGCCAAACAACAAGCCGCAAAACAGCAAGCCTCCAAGGATGCCGCCGCGAAACTGCAAGCAGCCAAAGATGCCGCTGCCAAACAACAAGCCGCAAAGACAGCTGCCGCGAAACAACAGGCTGCAAAAGAAGCTGCTGCCAAACAACAAGCTGCAAAGACAGCTGCCGCGAAACAACAGGCTGCAAAAGAAGCTGCTGCCAAACAACAAGCTGCAAAAACAGCTGCCGCGAAACAACAGGCTGCAAAAGAAGCTGCTGCCAAACAACAAGCTGCAAAAACAGCTGCCGCGAAACAACAGGCTGCAAAAGAGGCTGCTGCCAAACAACAAGCTGCAAAGGCAGCTACCGCGAAACAACAGGCTGCAAAAGAAGCTGCTGCCAAACAACAAGCTGCAAAAGAAGCTGCTGCCAAACAACAAGCCGCAAAAGAAGTTGCTGCCAAACAGCAAGCTGTAAAAGAAGCTGCTGCCAGACAACAAGCTGCGAAGCAGCAAGCGGCACGTGATGCAGCAGCGAAGGATGCAGCTGAGAAGCAGAACGCGGCACAGGAAGCTGCTGCGAAACAGAAAGCACCGCAGGACGCGTTAGCAGCCCGCACGCAAGCTGCAACATCCATTCCGGCTGCTCAGTTGCGGCCTGCCACCAGCCAATATCATGCACCGACACATGTGGTGTCATCCAAAGCACTTGGATGGTGGGAGGCATTTGTAGCCCAGGCAATCGCAGGAGAGCAAAGCGCTCCTTCATGGCTGATTATTTCTACCTGCGTCAACTTCGCAGTAATGATGGTGTTGACCGTCTGGTGGTTATCGCCCGCATTGACCACATCGAAACAAATGAAATCGCGGCTCAAACGATAGGTCACTCTCCGTGCAACGTGATTCCGATCTCCCGAGCACGGTCGAACAAGGCTTTGATCGCCGGCTTGTCGCCGGCCTCGATGGCGCTGCTCAGAACATGCAGAGTCTCGGCTAGCGAATTGAGAGCGTCGACGACTTCGGTTTTGTTTTGGTCTGCGATCTCGCACCACATCTGCGATGGGCTTTTCATCAGCCGTCCCATCTGTTTGACACTCGGCCCGGCAAGCGACGAGATTTGCTGCATGCCAATTCTTTCTGCGAGGTATGAGAGCTCGACTCCCAATGCAATTGTGAGAAACTGAATCACATGACTGGTCCTAGCCAGAACTTGATCGTGGGCTTTTGCGTCAACTACTTGTGCCCTGAGATTAAGCAATGACAGCCATTCTATCAGACGAACGAGCGCAAACTCAGATGCCTCCGACGCCGGTGACAAACAGAACATGGCACCATCTGTAGTGACAGCCGCTGAAGCGTCGAATCCCGATTTCTCCGTTCCGAACAAAGGATGCCCGCCGATGAACACAGCAGACAACTTTAGTTGCCGAGCCAGTTCTACAATGTTCGATTTGGCTGAACTGACATCGATTACTATTTGTCCGTCATCCAGCAACGGCGCGATCTGTTTCAACAATGCCAGATTGGTTTCTGGTGAAGCCGCCAGCACGATCAACGAAGATTGGCTTATCGACTTGACTACATCTGTTCCACCATCATCGATGATTTCTGAAGCGATCGCATTTTTTATGCTTGTTTCATCAAGATCACAGCCAATAATTTCGGTTGCCGGTAAATGACGGCGCAACAAATGCGCCATCGCGCCGCCAATCAAACCCAATCCAATAATCGTTACCTGGGGGAATACGAGGTTGCGATTTTGTGAAGCGGAACCTGCACTTGGCGCTTGACTCGATGCAGCAGCAGCGGATTCGATCGGATCCTCACGGTGTTGCAACTTTCTGCTGCAGGCAAATATATTTTGGTAAACGGCCTGAATTGCCGCTGCGATGTCGCGCCTGTTGGATGCGGCTCCCACTCGATCTAACACCGCTTGTTCGCGCGCTTGATCTTTGATGCCTAAATTGAGCCCGGCCTTAATCTGCGCCACTTCCAGAGAAAGTAAAAATCGTTCACAGAGCAGCGCGGACAGCTCGGCATCGACCTCGTCGATCCTCTTGCGCGCCTCATCCAGCGTTTTGGGCCGCTCTGCGCCGCTAGTAGACGAATCGGATTCGCCAGAGCGTTTCAGCGGCATGCAGTTACCTCCCTAGAGCCCTTGCCATTTGTGGCTGGCGAATCAACTTGCCGCCGGCAGAGCGGATCACAGCGAACGGGCGTTCTGCGCCCACTACCTTTCTTCCAACCGCAGCGGCAACTGGTTTCAAAGTATGGACCAATTTCACCATATCTTCAAGCGATAGGGCCTGTCTGGCGTCGGAAACCGATTGCTCGGGCTGCGGATGACATTCGATGATCAACCCATCAGCACCACAAGCGATGGCAGCACGCGAGAGGTCCGCGACCAATTCACGCTTGCCCACGGCGTGGCTGGGATCGACCAGCACCGGCAAGTGGGTCATCTGCTTCAGCGCCACAACGGCACCCAGATCGAGGACATTGCGCGTGAATGAATCGAAACTGCGAATTCCGCGCTCACACATGATTACATTTGGATTGCCGCAAGCAAGTATGTACTCGGCTGCCAATAAAAATTCTTCAATAGTGGCGCACAGCCCGCGTTTGAGCAGCACCGGTTTGTTGACCGAGCCCAGCGCCTTGAGCAATTCGAAGTTCTGCATGTTACGGCTGCCCACCTGAAGCATATCGGCGTGCCGCGCTACTGAATCGATCTGCTCGATCGCCATCACTTCAGTGACGACGGGAACGTTGTGTTCCCTGCGGATCCGATCGAGGATCTCCAAACCATCCGCGCCCATCCCCTGGAAGGAGTACGGCGATGTGCGCGGTTTGAAGACGCCGCCACGTAATGCCTGCACCGGCGCCGCTTCGAGCCGGGTTGCCACCGTTTGCATCTGCTCCAAACTCTCCACCGAACAGGGTCCGCCGATGATCAACAGTTCCCTGCCGCCGCAAACGGCGCGCTCGCCGACTCTGACCAGGGTCTGGTCCTCGGCGTTTTTCTTACTTGCTAGCTTTGCGTCCATTGTTCTCGTTGCTCCTTCGCGTAAACATGAGTGGCTGCGCCCGTTTCCTGTCCGGGCTTGGTAGGTTGCGTTGCGTGTGCAAGAACTCAGTACCGCCCGGGGCTATCCGTGCTGTACCAGAAGAAGTTGAATGTGAAAGTCGAGTTCATTGCGAAAAATTCTCTGAAAACAAAAACCGCAGACCTTTTAAATCTGCGGTTCACCTTGGGTACATAAACGAGCCTATGTCACTTTCCCAGGTGAACCTCCATGTACCAGAAATAAAAGCTGTTGCGGGTCATTATCTATTCATCAATCAATCAATCAACCAACAAAAAGGGCTCTTCGCGCCCATTGCCGTCTTGCCATCCTATAGCAGCCGACCGACGCCGTCAAGACAAAAGTTGCGCGCTGTTAACGGCCGTCCACAGCGTGACGCTGCAATCATGAACATCCTGTCTGCGTGTAGAATTACCTGGAGTGTCTGGAACAGAGACGAAATGAATATCCTAATTGCCATCGATGATTCCGCTTATTCCAAAGCCGCGTTGGAATCCGTGCTTTCCCGTCCATGGCCGGATGACGCTTGCTTTCGCGTCATCACCGTCGTCGAGCCGTTTCACCCTGAATACGCGGGCTGGCAGACAAATTATGTGCCTTTGGCGATTGAAGCACAAAAGACACAGGTAGAAACGGCTGAGAAACTGATCGATGATGCAAAAGGGGCGCTGCAAGCCAAGTTCAGCAAGAGCGAAGTGTCGGGCGAAGTGGTCGAAGGATATATAAAGGATAAGATTTTGCAGATCGCCAATGAATGGCCGGCGAAGCTGATAATCCTTGGTTCGCATGGTCGGCGGGGATTTACCAAGTTTCTGCTGGGCAGTGTTTCAGAGGCGGTGGCGGCCCATGCTGAGTGTTCGGTCGAAATAGTAAAAATGCCGCGGACGCAAGCCTGAAGCGGCGCCTGGGCGTCAGGATCGAGGGGCGAACTACTTGTTGTCTTCGGCTTCGGGCTTTTCCTGATACTGTTCGAAGTACGTTTTTTTCCCGCCAATCAAGAGCGAGATGATTATGTAGGCAGCGATGATGGCCAACAACCCCGGCCACGTCGTTTCATATCCCATTGAAGACCTCTCTGTCCGAACGACATCACTGACTAATTCTTGCCCAATCTGCGCATTTTTGCCGCATATCGACAAATCAGATTATAAACATTTGAGCGTCTGTCCGCGATCCATGAATGCAGCCGGGCATGCCTGCCAGGAGACGGCAGCAATATTCAACTGGATCTAATGCTCATGACCACTACTTTCCATGTGCTATAACAGTCCAGGTCTGCCTTAATAGGGGAAACAAAGATGTCAGGTCCTAAACGATACGCGCCGCTCGTCTTCGCCTGCTTGTTCCTGGGAACGAGCGTTGGCGCACTGGCTGGCGGCTCACGATCGTTGCTCGATCCTTATGACAACATTCCAGCCCCGAAGTCGAAAAGCAAGGGTGCGACGGCAGCATCGGTGAAGGCACCTGAGTCTGAACAGACCAGCCAGACCTACGTTTCCAACCCCGGTTCTGAAGATGAGCCGAAGACAATCGTCTCCAAAGCTCCGAAAGAGCCAAAGGCTCATAAATTCGGCATTCTGGGCAAGAACAAAGAGCCCAAATCGGAAGTAGCGGCAGCTCAGCAAGAAGCCACCCCGAAAGCCAATCAGGGCAAGCGAGTTGCCAGCGGAATCGCTGACAAAACCAAGAGTATAGGCGGCGGAATTGCCGACAAGACCAAGAGCATTGGCGGTGGTCTCGCCGACAAAACCAAGGGCATCGGTGGCGGACTCGCCGATAAGACCAAGGGCATCGGTGGCGGACTGGCCGACAAAACCAAGGGCATTGGTGGCGGCATAGCCAACGCTACCAAGGCTTCAGGCGGCTATTTCGTCAAAGGAGCCAAAGCAATCGGCAGCGGATTGAAATCGACCGGAGAGAAAGTCAAAGACGGCACCGAGTCAGTCGGCTCGAAAGTGGCGCACCTCGGCAAGGGCGAAGACAGCAGATCGGCAAAGACCGGCAAGATGGTTGACCCGGTGAAGACGGCTTCCGCCAAGGGATCAGCCAGCAAGAACCCGACATACACCGGGGTCAATCCGCCGAAAGTAGCTGCAAACGCACCACATAAGGTGCCGGGCGAGAAAGGTTTTTTTGGCAAGACAGTAAGCAAGCTGCCGTTCTTCGGACACAAGGGTGATCCAGGTGAGCTTAAGAATCCTGACCCATCGCAACTGAGGTCTCTTGCAGGTAATGGGCGAGAGCAAGCCGAATAACCCGATTTCTGGGAAGATATGACTTAGCGTGACGTTGCAGCTAAGGAGTTCCGCATGGTTCAGACATATGAGGGGGTGGACCGGCTCCGCCAACTCATTCGTCCTACCACAATCATTCAGTGTGATGCTCTCGACGATCTCACAGGAGCGAAGATCGTTCTTGCCAGCGAGACTTTTCAGCGCACCGGCAGCTTCAAATTTCGCGCCGCATTCAACGTCGCACAGAACGTCCAAAGCCAGACCCTGATCGCCGCATCATCGGGCAACTTCGGGCAAGCGCTGGCGCATGCCTGTCAGATTCTCGGCAAGAAGTGCATCATCGTCATGCCGCACAACTCCATGTCAGTGAAAATTGATGCCGTCAAACGATACGGTGGAATCGTCGATTTGCTCGATGTTTCCGAGAAAACGCGCGCGCACCGCGTAGAAGAATTGGCGAAAGAAAATCCTGAAGCATGTATCGTCAGTGCCTTCGATGATCCATTCGTCATCGCCGGTAATGCCACGCTGGGAGAAGAACTAGCGTTTAGAGATGGATTGTTCGATTGCATTGTTGTCCCCGTCGGTGGTGGCGGATTGATTTCGGGGATCATTCGCGGATTCACCATGAACAGCTGTAACAAGCCGATTTTTGGGGCGGAACCTTTGATCGCCAACGACGCGGCACGGTCTTTGCAGGAAGGTCGTATCATTCGCAATGAGAAGGAACCACAGACGATCGCAGACGGCGTCCGCACTTTGTCGTTGGGCGAGCACAATTGGCGCATCATTCGCGATGGCGTCAGCGGTATCATCGAGGTGCCGGAAGAGAAAATCGTACAGGCCGTGAAAGCGCTGTTTACACTAGCCAATCTCAAAGTCGAACCGACCGGGGCGCTGTCGCTCGCGGCAGTGTTAACCGATCCAGAACGGTTTGCGGGCAAATCCGTCTGCTGCATTGTCAGTGGAGGCAACGTCGATCCGGCCGTTCTCTTCAAGATCTTAGGCAGTCAGTCCTGAGTCTGCGAAAGATTCGTGAAAGCGACTCCAAACGATGCCACCTATATCCGACAACACGCCGAGTGCCGTTACGTGGATCAGTACAGAGCCGGCGACCAGCGTTTGGCGTAAGCCGCACACCAGCACGTTCGGGCAGCATTACCCCACCTGGGTGATCGAATGCGGAATTGATTCGAAGATGCAACACATATACCAGCGCAACCAGGCACGGTGGCACAAAAAAGCTGTCGGGCTGATAAAATTCAATTATATATACTCTCTGGTGAGTACCCATATACTGACTACTTCTGGCGCAAGACCAGGGAGTGCAACCAATGGCGTCACTGACTTATTCCAGCGATTTAGATGCTCTAACCAGGCCCAAACCGCGCTCCAGCAGCCAGGTGCACTCCGCTGCCTGCGTTATTCTAGTGACAGCGGCATGTACCGTCGTCGGACTGTTCCTCTCCCAGGTTCTCGATCACGAGAACGTAATCATGATTTACCTGCTTGGGGTTGTTTACGTCGCATCGCGGTGCGGACTGTTACCAGCATTGTGGGCCTGCGCGCTCAGCGTTCTGACATTCGACGTCTTTATCGTACCGCCGGCGGGGCTGACGCTTGTCCCTTCGGATCCGCAGTTCTTTTTCACATTCGCGATCATGCTGATCGTCGCGGTGATCATGAGCGTTCTGACACACCGGGTAACGGATCGCACCCGGGAGTTGACACAGCTGAACGAGCAGCTTGTGCAGGCCAGGGATCAGGCGCAATTGGCATCCCGATTCAAGTCTGAGTTTGTCAGAAACATCAGTCATGAAATTCGCACACCGATGGGCGGTATCATCGGCATGAGCAATGTGCTTTTGAAAACTGCGTTGGACGCTAAACAACGCAGCTACGTCGAGGCAATCGGCCAGGCGAGCAACTCGCTGCTGGCGGTCGTGAACGATAGCCTGGATTTGAGTGTTATAGAAGCGGGCAAGCTGAAGATCGAAGCGAGCGATTTCGACCTCGTGCAACTGTTGCACTTTGTCTGTGAACTACTGGAAACGGACGCTACACAACGAGGACTCGAGCTTGTCGTCAACATCGACGAGAAGATGCCTGTCGACTTGCGGGGCGACGCTAATCGTTTGAAACAGATTTTGGTCAACCTCGTCGCCAACGCTACAAAATTCTCAGACCGAGGAGAAGTGCGAATCAATGTCAGTTTTGACCAGCTTGAAGATGGCAGGATCAATGCGCAATTCTCTGTTGCCGACCAAGGTATCGGGCTGACGGACGATGAGCTATCTCGATTGTTTCAGCCGTTTGTGCAAGGCGATGGCTCTTTCAATAAAAAGTATGGTGGCACCGGCCTGGGGTTGAGCATTTGCAAGCGGCTGGTAGAGCTGATGGGTGGAACAGTCGGAGCGAGGAGCACCAAAAATGTCGGCTCCACGTTTTTCTTCACGGTGCCGCTGGAAGTGCAGTCCGATGACGCCGGCACCAGGGTGGGCAATGCGGCAGCCATTTCTCTGGCGCCGATACAAAGGCGAGAACCGGCGGCAAGAAGCACCACCAAATGCGGTACTATCCTCGTGGTCGATGATTATTCGATCAATCAAAAGGTAGCGCAGATTTATTTGTCAGACCTGGGCTTCGACTCGCATGTAGTCAACAATGGCAAAGAAGCGCTGCAAGCGCTGGCGACGCAAGCATTCGACCTGGTGCTGATGGACTGCCAGATGCCTGAGCTAGACGGGCTCTCAGCTACGCGCCAAATGCGCGAGTTGGAGCGCAGAACGGGTAGGCGCACGCCGATCATCGCCGTCACTGCTCTTGCGACGCCCGGCGATCGAGAGCGTTGCATTAATGCAGGTATGGACGATTACATCAGCAAGCCGATCGATCCGGTTGCCCTCAAGCGAATCACCGAATCCTGGATCGGCGTCAGTACAGATGAAGTGTGCGCGGGAGAGCCAACCCAGCCAATCTTGGATCTTCATCTTCTAAAGTCGCAATACGGAGTGCGCGCGCAGGAGCTTTTGAGCCTCTTCCTCAACGACACGGCAACGATCCTGGACCAAATTGAGGATGCCCTGGAGCGCGGCAGTATGCGCGATGCAGCTACCCTTTTGCACGGTGTCAAAGGCAACTGTGCCACCATCTCCGCGACGAAGATGAAAGAACAATGTACGGCGATTGAAACTGCTCTCAACAATAACGATAGAGAAACGGCCCTGTCACTTTTGCAAACACTATACCGGTTGTTCAACGAAGTGCGCTATTGCGCGGCGTAGGAGCAAGATCCGTTCTTAGATGATAATTTCACAGTTGGGCAGCCATTTCGTCAGCTCTACCAGTCCCGGATAGCTGACTTGTGTGCTGCGCACCCAGAGCTCGCGCAAACCGGTCAGCCGTCCCACAAAAAGCAAACCGTCGTCGCCGATGTCTGTGCAATTCATGCGCAGTTTTTCGAGCGCCTTCATTTCCTTGATTTTGGACAAACCCTTGTCGGTGATCTTCGTGAAGGACAGACTGAGCGTGCGCAGCGATTGGAGATGGGCGATATAACCGAGTGACTCGTCAGTCAGGTCGGTATCGTCGAGCACCAGCTCTTCCAGTTTGGCAAGAGTCGTGCTGAGCTGAGCCAAAGCATAATCGGAAATGGAGGTAGACGATAAATTGAGTTTGCGCAACTCGGTCAGTTTCAACAATTGCTTAATACCTTCGTCGCCGATTTGCGTACAACTGATATCAAGCTCCTTCAAGCCAGTCAACCGTCCAACGTGCAGCAACTCGGAGTCAGTGATATCGCTGCCAAGAAAAGAAATGCTGAATAGCCCATTGGGAGGAACGTTTTGCAGAAGCGAGCAGCCATAGACCGGATCGAAACTGTAATACAGAGTCAACTGCTTGCCTTCCGGCACGTCGACGGGGCCAAGCGCCTCTCCATGTGACTGCGTTTTGCCGTCGGCATCGACCAAATAGAGCTCCCCCAAAGATTTACTCTTTGGAAACTCGACGGTTCGATGTTCCGGCACGCTTGAAACCACGCTCTTCTTTCAGGTCCTCTGCAAGTGTTTTGGCTTTTGCCTGATGTGGACGTGATTGTCCAAGATCTTTTACCCTGAAAGATCGCAAAAATACTTGCCTGATAAGGATCTTAATCCAGCACAGCACATACTACCGCCACTCAACGCTCGATGTTGGTGTCGCAAGAAAGAGCCAGTTGCTGAGGGATCAGCGATTGGCGACGCGCAGTCTTTCTGACTCGACAATGCTGCCGGCTCTGCCCAAGCTGCGAGGAAACTCGCGGCCGCGCATGAGCACTTGCTTGTCGAAACTTTCCGGCTCGAAAATGCTGCAGAAGTAATCGATCGCTGCGTCGACATCAAACTCTCGGCAAGAGAATATGTCTAAAGTGGCGAAACCCTTCTCGGGGAATGTGTGGATGGAGATATGCGATTCAGCAATCAGCACGACTCCGCTCACGCCCCAGTCATCTTCAACCGCGCCGTGATACGTAAAGACGTAAGGCGGCATGATCTTGGTCATATCTAGCTGCGCCGGGTAGGCATCTAGCGTTTGGCTCATCAGATTCAGATCAGCCAGTTTTTCCTTCGGGCAGCCATAGGCTTCTAAAACGAGATGTGGTCCGAACATTGTTTCTTCCCCCTGTTCCGTTCGTGGTGTGCGAACGTTGATTTTGGGCTCCAGTTAAACAAAACACTTTGAGATCCTGATGCGGCTTGTGCTCAAGTGTTTTGAGGGGTACACGAAACGCTTACTTTACACCAGTGATGGACTAACCGGTCCTGGGAGTTGGGCGTTGTGTGGTGCAGATTTCCTCCGTGGAAGCTAAGTACGAAACAGCCATTGTATCGCAAAAAAATTTTCTTGGAAGTCTTTGCCGCAAAAGGTGCAACATTTGCCAAAGCCCGCCAGGCAAGGCTTGACGGGCAGCGCCTGGTCGGCGCGAGTTGCCATGTGGCACTGCTCGCCCGGGCACTCTCCGTGCATGCAGTGGTTGAACCGCGCAAGAAGCGCATGAACAGCGGGCTTCATGCCACCAGGATCGAGGCGAAAAAAGCAAAGATTTTCTTTCACTTTTTCGAGACAACGCAAAATTCCGTGCCGCCAAGGATGGGGGCGCTCCGCATCGAAGCGCCGGCTTCCTGCCGGCATCATGAAGAGGCGCTCTGGGAGCGGGTTGAAACTTCAATCTCTCGACTATTGTTCGGACTAGACGAGGACCCGGTTGACCATGACTTTGACGCCGTTGTTGCTGAAGTTGCTGGTGACTATCGTACTGAACTCCGGCGAGGCGTTGACCCAGAATTGCGAGCCGACCAGAATCGCTTGGTTCTGTTTGCCCTGGGGGAAATGAATCAGCACAGGATCTTCGCCTTTGTACAAGTTGAGCAAGTCCTTCAAGCGATGCAGGTCGGCAAAAGTTTGCGCCTGGTCGAAGTAGATGCTGACTAGCGAAGCGTCTGATATTCGCCGAATGGAACTGGCCATGATCGAAGTATCGTCTTCGTTTTTCTTCGCTTTCCCTTTGATCAACAGCAGTGATTGAGGCAGCAAGACATCCGGCGCCAACTTATCTAGCAGCTCGCTGTAGGCGACGACTTCAGCTTTGCCTGACAAGTCTTCCATGTGAATGATGCACAACAGCTTATTCTGTTTCGTCAGCTTCTTCTCAATGCCCGCCGCTAAACCGCCAACGATCACCGTCGTGCCGTCGGAGACGTCTTTCATCTCTTTCAATGGATGCGTCGTTAAGTAGCGAAGGCGGTTGACCACGCGCTTGAGCGGATGGCTGGTGATGTAGAATCCGAGCAATTCGTGTTCCATCGACTGCAGCTCGGCTTCGACGTACTCACCCGTATCGCCGCGCAACTGCTGGGTAAACGGCGACGAGTCGGGTGCGATCGTGAACAAGCTGATCTGACCAGAGGCTTCTTCCATCTGCCGCCTGCTGGAAAATTCCACCAGTCCTTCCAGGTTTTCCAGCGCTTGTTTTCGCGACACATTGAGGTTGAGACAAGCCCCGCATTTGATCAGAGCTTCCAAGGTGCGCTTGTTGACTGTGCGCAGATCGATTCTGGAAATGAAATCAGGCAAAGAAGTGAACTGCCCGCCGGATTCGCGCTGCGCTACGATCTCGCCAACTGCTGCTTCGCCCACGTTTTTCACGGCCGACAACCCAAAACGAATCGCTCGCCCGTCGGCGGTAAAATCGCTGCCGGAGACATTGACGTCTGGCGGCAGAATGTCGATGTCCATTTGCTGACATTCAGCGATATAACCTTGCACCTTGTCTTGTTCGCCGGAGACGCTGGACAATAGCGAAGTCATGTACTCGACCGGATGATGTGTTTTCAGCCAGGCGGTTTGATAAGTCAACATCGCGTAGGCTTGGCTGTGCGACTTGTTGAAGCAATACTCTGCGAATTGCACCATCATGTCGAACAGCTGATTGGCGATCTCCGACGACACAGCATTTTTGGCGCAGCCAGAAACGAAAATCTCCCGCTGTTTCTCCATCTCTTCGGGTTTTTTCTTACCCATGGCGCGGCGCAACAAGTCGGCTTGCCCCAGGCTGTATCCGCCTAGATGCTGCGCGATTTGCATCACCTGTTCTTGGTAGACGATCTGCCCGTAGGTGTCTTTGAGAATCGGCTCCAATAGCGGTGTCAGATAGGTGATCTTGGTCTTGCCGTTTTTGCAGTCGATGAATTTGTCGATCATCCCTGTGTCGAGCGGACCGGGACGATAGAGGGCAATCAGCGCTGAGAGATCCTCCATGTTTGAAGGTTTCATATCTCTGGCTACCTGGCGCATGCCGCTGGAGGTTTCTAACTGAAATATGCCTGCCAGGTCGCCATTGCTGATCGTCTGGTAGACCTTCTCGTCGTCGAGCGGAATCTCGTCGGGATTGATCTCTAGCCCTTTGGTCTGCTTAATGATTTTGACCGCCTTGTCGATCATGGTCAGGTTGCGCAGACCAAGGAAGTCCATCTTCACAAGTCCGACATAGGCGAGGTCTTCCATGTAGAACTGCGTGATTACAGTGCCGTCGTTGTTGCGCTGCACCGGCACCAGGTCTTCCAATGGCACGTCAGAGATGACGACGCCCGCGGCGTGCATGCCAAATGTTTTGTTGACGCCTTCAAGTTTGCGGGCCAAGTCGACGACTTGCTTAGTCTCGTCGCTCGATGCATATGCCTTCTTGAACTCAGGATGGTCCGCCACCATCTCATTAAGCGGAGTCGGTTTGCCGCGCACAACCGGCACCATTTTCGCCAGCTTGTTCGACTCGGCAAATGGATATTCGAGCACGCGGGCGACGTCTTTGATCACGGCCTTGCTGGTCATACGGTTGAACGTGATGATCTGTGCCACCCGATCGGCGCCGTATTTTTCAGAACAGTAGCGGATGATCTCTTCGCGACGCTCGATGCAAAAGTCGGTGTCGATATCGGGCATCGACTTACGCTCGGGGTTGAGAAACCGCTCGAACAGCAAGTTGTACTTGATCGGATCGATGTTGGTAATTCCCAGACAAAATGCCACCAGACTGCCAGCCGCCGAGCCGCGACCGGGTCCGACAGGAATGCCGCGGCCGCGAGCAAAGTCGATGAAGTCAGCGACAATCAAGAAGTACGAGGCGAAATTCATGTCCTCGATTACTTTCAATTCTGTGCGAGCGCGCAACTCGACTTCAGGAGTGATCTCGCCGAAACGCGCTTTCATCCCGTCGAATACCAGTTGATTCAGGTATGTTTCCGCTGTGTGTCCTGGTGGCACAGGCACCACCGGCAGTCGTGGGTCGCCGGCCAGTTTTACCATTTCGACCTTTTCAGCGATCTCGAGAGTGCACTTCAATGCCTCTTCGATGAACTCGGTGTCGAGATGGTCGCGAAAGAGATATGCCATCTCGTCGCCGTTCTTGATGTACTCCCAGCCGGAAAATTTCATTCTGTTGGCGTCGGTGACTTGCTTGCCCATCTGGATGCAGAGCAAACAGTCGTGCGCCACCGCATCATCTTTATTGGTGAAGTGACTGTCGTTGGTGGCAACGAGCTTAATGCCCAGTTCGCGCGAAAGCTTGACGATCTGCCGATTGACCTTACGGTCTTCCGGATAGCCGTGATCTTGAATCTCCAGATAATAGTTTTCGCCCAGCGTCTCTTTGTACCAGGCAGCGGCATCGCGCGCCTTGTCGTACTCTCCGCGCAAAAGATTTTGCGACAGCTCGGCGCCCAGACAACCGGAAAGCACGATCAACCCTTCTTTGTGCTCCGCCAGCATCTCTTTGTTGATGCGTGGTTTGTAGTAGAAACCTTCGATGTGCGCGCGAGAGATCAAACGCACCAGATTTTTGTAGCCTTGTTTGTTTTGCGCCAGCACCGTGAGGTGATACAGAGATTGTCTCGAGCCCTTGTCTTTGATGTTGCCGTCGATGATGTAGGCTTCGCAGCCCAAGATCGGCTTGACACCACCGAGTTCGTGGCAAGTCTTGGTCAATTCGATCGCACCGTACATGACACCATGATCGGTGATCGCCACAGCCGGCATATTGTCTGCCTTGGCTTTTTTCACCAGATCTTTCACGGCTGTGGCGCCATCGAGCAGGCTGTACTCCGTATGAAGATGCAATGGCACGTATGGACGCGGACTCATACTCTCTCCGATATGCTTCGGTCGCTCGTCTTTAACAGCAGCAATGCGCACGGCAACTGCTGGGGCAGCAAGCGCTCCGTTTCGTTCCGGTAGCTCTTATTCTAACCCCATCGCACTATAAGACGGCGGCGACCGGCAAAAAGTTCAATGCCGGCAGACACTTTCTCATTAAATCAGCAGCCATGCTGGTTTCTACAGCTCGTGCTGTCGTCTGCGTCGATCGCATATGCATTCAATATAGATAAAGTCGCATTAGGCGAAACAAGAGACGCTTACTAACTTCGCGGTGCAATTGTGTCTAGATGCCGGCTGGCAGCCGGCGCTCCGGCCAGCAACAAAGAGATGTGGCTACAGGTATCGCAAAAGTATCCCTTTAAATGAATCTCCCACCAGGACATGACCCAAAGCGGAATCGTGGCAATTCCGGACAGCGTGCCCGGCGCGAACAAAAACGGCAGTCCTGAGGACTGCCGTTAGAATCTGTCAGCGGACCTGAGGGGGGATCAGGTGATTGCGAGTTCGCGGACATGGGTAGACTTTCTGCTGCGTGGGTTGCGGCGTTTCACCAGGGTCGAGCGGTGACG
>Ga0206819_10025_pt2 | contig 52125 bp, 34 predicted proteins | sample Alteio_BWOrgCont_87_FD_152855 | JGI IMG/M metagenome (GOLD analysis project Ga0206819, IMG submission 152855) | Enriched cells from forest soil in Barre Woods Harvard Forest LTER site, Petersham, Massachusetts, United States -... | ecosystem: Environmental > Terrestrial > Soil > Temperate forest >... | reverse complement strand
AGATACGGTTGCTGCTCTTCGGACATGGCAAACTCGTGGACCGTCACAATTCCGGGGTGGCTCAAACCAGCGGCCGCCCTTGCTTCTTGCTGAAACCGCCTCCGCGATTTGTCGTCGAGCACTTGTGCAGCAAGGATTTTCAGTGCTACCAGTCTATTGAGCGCGAGATCCTTCGCTTTAAACACCGTTCCTACCCCGCCAGCCCCCAACTTTTCAACTATCTCGTACTTTCCGGCGAAGAATTTGCCTGGCTGGATGGCGTCCTGATTGGGCTCATTCGGGTTTGTGGGGGTCATAGACAATTAGGGTTAGGGACAGATCACTAATTATGCCAGGCATTACGCCGGTGCCGTCGAGTTATCGCAAGACGTCGGTTTGCCCGACCTCGATCGGCGAAAAGCTGTTAATCCATTGATCGGTTGAAAATTACTGGACCCTTTGCACGGCGGGAAGGGCAAATCTGCCTTGTGAAACTTCTGCCTTGGGCCAGTACATGCGCATCATCAATTTGAACTTGCCCGCCGGCGCAGGCAGCCAATTGAGCTCCAGATCGGCACCGGGTGACTGCTGTTGAATGTAGATATCGATTGAGCTATCGTCGTTGCGTTTGAAGTTGGTTCGAGAACTGACGTTAAAACGATTCAGTTTATTCTCAGTAAAAAAGTAGTCTTCATCATACATAGTCAATGACCAGAATGCATTGACTGGTGGCGTTCTTCCCACTGCAAAGCGCATAACGTATTTGTTTGCACCATCGTAAGTGTTGCCGCCGCCATCAACTTCCGAAGTGCAATAGACTGCATCTTGCGGACGGTTTGCACCCAAGCCGATCGCCGTGATCAATGCCCGCTGCAGATAGTCTGTGCCGTATGTGCCTGTGTTGAGAAAGTACGTCCATCCATCCATCATTTGGCCGTGTTTTGCGTGCTCCATGATCTGTTCCACGGCGTAATCAGCAATCAATGGTATCGCTTCGCGCACTTCCGCATCTAGATTGTTCGGTAAAAATTCCTCGCCTGCCACCAAACCGACCTGAGCCATCTGCGCCACTATCTGGGCATCTGCTTCAGTTGGTGGATTGTTCTTCATTGCCGCGCACATCAAATTGAAATACCGAACCGCGTCCATCGAGTTTACTTGTTGGCGCACGGACTGGTTCATTCTAATGTGGGGATCAACCTTGCCGGCAGGCGGTTCATATGGCTTGCCATACTGGCTAATCGGAACCATGCCTAGATTTTCTTGAAACGCATGCGCCTTGTGATAATCATCGGCAGTACCGTTGCAATATGTGCGTCCCAATATCCACACCAGGTTAGTAGATGACTTGTAATTCGTCATGTAATCGGGAAGCCGCCCCTTGTAGTTTGGTCCGGTAATGGCGAATCGCTGCTGATTCGTGCCGGTCGCTCTGGATCCGGGAACGTGAAAGACGTTAGTCCATGCGTCGAGCAGTGGCATGAGGAAATACCGACCATCAGAGTCGGGAATGCTAAATACATAAGGCTCAGATGAAAGATCAATCCAAATTGTCGAGTACAGCGTATCGGCGTTGGGGGCGGTAACGTCTCGGAATGATGCGGATGGATAAGCTTTCATATGGGCAAACTGCCCCATAGGCGCGCGGGTGCCGTCGGACGTTGCAACGTTTGTCATAACGCGACGCGTCATTTCCATCGTCACGAGCGGATAACCAAAAATGTAGGCGTTAACCAGGATGTTTAGAGCTTCAGTATTTGTTAAACCAACCGCGGCCGAGCCAGTTTCTTTAGACATTGATCATTCTCCGGAGTTACCGACCGTCTGCAAGCATTATTGAGGCTCACTCGGATAGCTGGTGCAAGCGAGGCATAACAGTAGACCAACTTCGCCGGCTGAACGACTTGAAGACTGGACACAAGACGTTAATAGTCTATCACGAGCACCTGTTGTAAAGACCCGGGAATCCTCCAGCAGCTCCTACGGCTTCCTCCGTTACCGAATTCAAAATATGAGGCGAACACCTGTTGGCAGTGGATTAAAATCATCAGCACCGATTATGCCACCACTGGCGATGGCAACATCAGCCTCGTCAACGACCGGCAGTACTCCGATTGCCGCACAGGCGATATGTCGTATATATACGATCGTGGCGTGGCTGGCTGTGTTTGTTGATCCGGCGCTTGTTAATGTAATTGCCTGAGCGAGATGTTGACCGAGAGCTATTTGATCGCCTGCCAAGACGCGGATCTTTAAATAGTCTTTGGGGTAGTGGACGATATTTTTCTGTGCGATAAACTAATTGCATCAACGGTGAGTGCATACCAAAACGAGTTGTGCACTTTGAGCCGAGGGGCATTGCGGCAACGACAGGTCGGCGCTGACCAGAAACCGTAGCAAGCAGCCCGATGTACGTGAAGGACTGGCTGAAGCGTACATAAATACTGAGCCCTTCAGCAAAGGGCAGTCAGGCAGTAGCAAAAACACCTTCGCGTTCGCAAGTTCGGAAGGTGTTTTTGTTTTGGGACAAAATGCCCAGACATCGATTAGACACTTTCCTTTCCCCAATCAAAGGAAACCACATGAAACTCTCTGACTATGTGACGCTTGGTCGCTCCGGCTTGAAGGTCAGCCCGCTGTGCTTGGGAACGATGACGTTCGGCGAAGACTGGGGCTGGGGATCATCTGAAGAAACCGCCAGAAAAATCTTTGATGCTTATGTCGAACAGGGTGGAAATTTCCTCGATACCGCAGATGGTTACACTAATGGAAAGAGCGAAGAGTTGGTCGGAAAGTTTGTCAAGGACAGCAGCAGTCGCGACAAACTAATCATCGCGACCAAATTCACTTTCAACGCGCAGCCGGGAAACCCCAATGCAGGCGGCAACGGCCGAAAAAACATTTATCGCGCGCTAGAGGGTTCTCTCAAGCGGCTGGGATCGGACTACATCGATCTGTATTGGATGCATACGTGGGATACAGTGACTCCGGCGGAAGAAGTGCTCCTCACGTTTAACGATCTAGTCAAAGAAGGCAAGATCAGATATTTCGGCTTGTCCGACGTTCCGGCCTGGTATCTGGCAAAAATGCAAACACTTGCCGAAGCCCATTCGATGCATCGCATTTCGGCACTCCAGTTGGAATACTCTCTGATTGAAAGAAACATCGAGCGCGAACACGTTCCGGCGTCTCAAGAATTTGGACTCGGCATTTGCCCGTGGAGCCCCTTGGCCAGTGGCTTGCTGACTGGCAAATACAAGCGAGATTTCGACGGAGACGCTCAAGGTAGACTGTCCGTGATGAAGGATAAAGGACATCCAGGCTTCGAGAAATTGTTCACTGAACGAAACTTCAAAATAGCTGATGCTGTTGTTGAAGTGGCTAAATCTGTGGGAAAGACGGCCGCGCAAGTCGCACTCAACTGGGTAGTAAACCAGCCGGGGATGACTTCAACGATCATCGGTGCTACGAAATTGAATCAGCTAAATGACAATTTTGGCTCTCTGGAATTCGAATTGCCTCCAGATGCTCTGGCTAAACTTGATGAGGTGAGTCGCCCGGATTCAACTGTTCACCCGTACATCTTTTTTACCAAACCGATGCAGGCAATGGTGAATGGTGGCACGAACGTGAATGCCTGGGCACCACACCGCTAATAAGCATGATTAGATTCTCAGCAAAGCATCGACAAACCGCTGAGCAGCGGCGTCTGCCATGGCAATGAACAGGCTCGGCTCAATCAATTCCAGTTCAAGGATCCGCGGCAGGTTCTCATCGTCAGGCACAACGTCGACGCGTGCATATAATACTTTTGTGGCGAAGCAGGCCAGTGCTTTGTAGCCGAGTTCGCGCTCTTCCGCAGTCGCTTCAGCTGCCGATTCTCCCGCGCGTCCAGCGACGGCAAGAGGTTGGAATGCGCTTTTGCGAACGGCATGAGAAAACTCCCCATCGATGAATACAAGTGCCCGCTCTCCATAGGTTTCAACGGATGGCATGTATGGCTGCAACATTACATCGCATTTTCTCAATAAAGCATTTACGTGCTGCTGCGCAGAACTGAGTGAATCGGGCTGTCGCGAAAACCTCTTCACTCCGTATGTTGCTAATCCGACGACCGGTTTGACGATAGCGTCGTTCCAGCCGTGAATCTGCATCAAGGAGGCAAGATCACTTGTTTCCCCAGACTTGCAGAAAATTGTCTGCACCGTTGCCACGTCGCTATTGGCAAGATCTTGAATATAATGCTTGCGCATGTTCCAACGAAGCAGAGAAGCGTCGTTGAACAGCCTGGTTCGGCTGGACACATGGTCGATCCACTGCTCGAACTTGGGCGCCTGAAGATGATAGTCCCAAGTGGACCTGACGACGCAGATGCCGGTCTGGGACCAATCGACTGATGGATCGTCCCACACCGCAGACTGGCAGGTGTAGCCAGATTCGGTCAGCCGATCGACAATGAGACGGTCGTCCGGATCAAGCTGAGGCAGCCCAGAGTACGTGACAAAGGAGAAGTCCGGTTTCATACGATTACCCGGCAGAGGCCAGGCAATAGTTTACCAGCGATTGCGTTGGCGGTTGGCTTTGCTGATCGCCTTCCATCGAGCCCGCTCTTCTGCCGCTGCTCTGGCGTCGTGTTTGCGTGTTTCGAAAGCCGCTTCGCGCCCTAGCTTGCGCCAGCGATCGAGCCGCTCCTCGGCTACGTTCTCTCGCACCGCGCAGCCCGGCTCAGCATCATGACGGCAATCACGAAAACGGCAAGAATCTGCTAGTTCTTCCATTTCCGGGAAGATCTGACCGACCCCTTCGTTGGCATCCGCAAGAGCGAATTCGCGCATTCCCGGAGTGTCGATGATCGACGTTCCGTCGGCCAGGCGCAGCAATAACCTGCGAGTTGTTGTGTGCTGCCCCCGGTCGTCGCTCGCCCGAATCTCATTGACCTCCAGCAAATCGGTGCCAAGCAAGCTGTTGATTATCGTCGATTTGCCGACGCCGCTCGATCCGACAAACGCGATAGTGCGCTCAGGTCCCCTGAACGGCAGCAGCTCAGCTAGTCCTCGACCATCAATGCCGCACAGCGCCACAATGGGAGTGGCGCCGACAACACTTCTTGCCGCCTCGACAAAGTCGTCTAGATCGTCGACCAGATCGATCTTCGTCAGAGCAACCGCAAATGGAACTCCAAATGCCGCAGCCGCAATTACATATCGCTCGAGCCGCCGCAGGTTGAAGTCTCGATTCACGGCGACGGTCACGAACAAAGTGTCGAGATTAGCCGCAATCGGCTGCAGCACGTGGCTGCCATCGATTGCTCGGCGAGCAAACAAATTCGTCCGCGTAAGCACGGAGTCGATCAGTGCTAGTTCATCGCAGATGGTGATGGAGACATAATCTCCTACCACGGGGTGCGCACCCGGTTCGCCAAATTCAAAGCGAAACGCACCGAGCAGCTGTGCCCGATAGTCACCGCCCTCGGTGGCAACCAGGTAAGAACCTCGGTCATGCGCGATGATGCGCGCGCAAACGTACGGCGGCTCAACAAGAGCCGCAAAACAATGTGGAATCATCGTATAACCTTCTTTACGCGAGTAGTGCGAAACAGAAGGACACGAGCGGTCGACACCGCATCAGAGATTCACTCTTCTAAGCTAACGTGAAAGAAGTCAGCTGACCGTGAAAGGAAGGCGGCTGGCGACTGCGTCGCATCCGAATTCAACAACGACCCTATCCATATTCGCGCCTCCTTTTCTTTTCTTCTCTTCTTCAACGTAAAAACGTCAAAGTTTATGCTGCTAACTTCCGCAGTGTATCGCAACCACACACAACGTGTCAACAACACATCTCGTACTGGCGCTTCTTCCGCAAAACGCGCCGGTTCAGTGAATTTGTCAGAACTGCCTATCTGTTTGTCTGCGCCGCGCGCGCAAGAAACCTGTACGTTGCGAGCGAAGATGAACAACCGACAAGCATTCCTTTGGTGTTCCCACTTGCGTCGGCAATCACCAGGGTAGGAAATGCGAACACGTGGTAACGCTTTTGCAGATCGGCAGTCTGCTCCGTATTCTTTCCATCTTCACGCAATCTGTCCGTGACTGATACAGGCATGAAATCAGAGTTCGCAAGATCGGAGACCTTATGATTGATCAAGACCTCAGATTCTAAACGTTCACATGGATCACTCCAGGCAGCGCAGAATTTATATAAAACCAGCTTGCCTCTTGTGGCAGCTTCTTTTTCTTTGAAATCCTCAAGCGCAGTCCATCGAATGGAGGAAACTTGCGACGGAGAGTCTGGCTGCCCAGTCGCAGCCCATACAGCCACTCTGGCGACAATCAGCACTATCGCTGCCACCAACAGCGCCCTCGGCATGTATGTAGTTGAAGTCTCAGCCGCTCGTGCCATAGAAAAACTCCCTTCTGTTGATCACTGCAATAGCAGCAACAAGGTAGATAACGATTGTGGAAACGTAAGAGACAATAGCAAGGTACGGAAAATTCGGAGCATTGGCTGCATCGTAAACGCTGATGGTCGGGAGAATGAGCTCGCCGACCAGTCGCGATAGCGTCAGCATCAAATGGGTCCCCTCGAGAGCGACTGCATCTACCCCCACACCTGATGGTCCAGCGACACTGACTGGCGGCATCGTCTGCGCCATCATCCAAACATAGAAGGCACCAATGGCGAAGACCTGAAATAGCCAATGCTGTGCCACCAGCGCCAGTGTCAAGGCAGCAGATATGATCGCGGCGTCGAGAAAACGCTCCAACATCAGTCCCGCCACCACATAAGGTGACAGCACCTCACCGAACGCAACTCCGATCAAGGCGACAATCAAATTCTGAACCGCGGCAAGTACCCCACCTACAAGTGTGAAGGTGGCCCACTTCGTGATTATGTATTCTGCCCGGGTGATGGGGCGGGTCAAAATCAACGGCAGGTATTCGCTTCCCTTTCCTGTCTGCGATCCGGAGCCACCACCGGCGAGACCAAGGCATAATCCGGTGAGGATGAAGGCCACACCAACTTTTCCTGTCAGCATCTCGAAGGTCTGTGATTCCTCAGCACCATGCATGTACGTAACCAGCTTCATGCCAATCGGTACAACAAACCCAAGAAGAATGATGTAAGAAAGCTTGATCTTGTCGAGACACGCAGAAAGCAACGTGAATTTCAGAATACCGTTATTCATTTTGCCCACCCATTTCGAACAGTTGCTCCAACCGTGTACGCTCCGGCACAGCCTCCTCAATCATTACTCCGCGTGAAATCAGTTCACGCAAGAGAGCGTGCGCAGACTCCTGCGCCAGAGTAAAGCTGGCAGACGATAGCGTTAGTTCCTTCAAGCAAACCCCGGCTGCACCGGCGGCTTCAGCAACTGCGTCTGCGACATTATCCGATGCGCGATCTCTGTTCCACCTCACCTTCAACGTGTATTCCTCCTCTCGATCTTTATTGAGGTGTTGGACCGAGCAGATTTTTCCATCGCGAATGAAAGCAACGCGATCGCACAATCGTTCAATTTCGTCGAGTTGATGAGAATTGATGATCGCGGTTACACCGGTTTCTCGCAATCCCATCAGAACTTTGCGCACCTGCACGACGCCTAAGGGATCGAGACCAAGTGTAGGCTCATCCAGCAGCAAAAGCCGCGGCTGTCCCAACAACATTTGAGCGATGTTCAATCTCTGCAGCATGCCGCGCGAGTATGTCGAAATCCGGCGGTGCCAGACGTTAGACGGCAAGGCAACTCGCATGAGTAGTGCATCGATTTCCTGATCACGCGACAGCCGATCGCGACCAGAAAGCATGTGGTGATATTCAAGAAACTGACGAGCGGTCATCCAGCCTTCGAAATCGGGACGCTCAGGCGCGTAGCCTGTGATTCTCCGTGTGGGCAGAAATCCCGGTGGCATACCAAGGATTGAAATCGAACCGGAGTCAGGCTTGAGCAAGCCGAGCAGACAGCCCATCAAAGTAGATTTGCCGGCACCGTTAGGTCCGATCAATCCGAAAATCTCGCCCTCGTAGATATCGAGGCTCAGACCGAGGAGCGCTCGGACCCGCCCCCGTTTGTACGATTTGACCAAATCCTGCACAACAATGCATTTGGTCGGCTCAGGTGCGGTGGCATGGGATAATGCCTGAATCTGTGACTGCATTTGTCTGGCACCTTAGTAAATGGGATTCGATAGAGCTAATCCAGATAGCGACAATCTGGCAGATCCATTATCGTCGACAAGCCAATCGGACCAATCGGGAAAACCCTGAAGTCGCTCTCGGGCTTTCGTCGAATCAGCTCTGGCTGGACCACCTAACCAAGCACGCTACATCGAACGCACGACAACAACCTTAGAATGTGCATGATTGGGCATCGATTATCGAATGTGCCAAATTTTGGATCCAAGACTGCGGGATAGGTGCAGCAATGATGCGAATTTCGCCACAATCGTCAAGATGATTTAATGGCATTGTTATCGTTGAGAGACAATGGCAACATGCTTCATCAGTCGACCGCGTTTCTTCTTTCAGCCACACTATCATTATGGTTCTGCACATACCTTCCCGCTTTTTCAGCCGACGACGAAACCTCGGAGTCAGAAGTGACAGCGGAGACAAATGCTGCACCGCCGCCGAAGCTTCCCCATTTTGATATCGTCAAGATTCCCAGCAGCAATTTGACAATTTGCGGCATACTATGGAAGCCTCCCGGAGACGGTCCGTTTCCAGCTGTTGTCTACAACCATGGTTCGGAGGCTAAGGTCGGCAACATCGGCTACGGTTTGATCGGCAAATTCTATGCGAAGAACGGCTTTGTTTGTTTGGTGCCCATACGACGCGGACATTCTTACAGCGCCAATAAGCAAGTCGTGTGTACATCTGACGGAGTATTATTCAACGATCGCGTCGCGCAGGCTGCCGGCGAAAACCCTCCACCAGCAAAGAAGAGCAAAATCTGGCTGCACGAGCAGGACGTTGACAACGAAGATGTGGCGGCAGGAGTAGAGTGGCTAAAACAGCAGCCATTCGTCGATGCAAAAAACATGATAATGTCCGGTATCTCATTTGGTGGCATTCAAACATGCCTGGCTTCGGAGAAGAATTTAGGCATTCGCGCGTTCGTTCCCTTTGCACCAGGGGCGATGTCATGGCTGGGAGTGCCAGAACTGCATGATCGCCTGAAAGAAGCTTTGACCAAGGCCAAAGCACCAGTTTTCTTGATTCAGGCAGAGAATGACTACAATCTCGGTCCTTCCAATTATCTTGGACCAGTGCTCGACAAGAAGGGCCCGCCTAATAAACACAAAATCTATCCCCCGTTTGATGTTGAAAAAGGACATGCCGGAGGACATGGAGGTTTTGCCCTGCGAGCAGAGAATATCTGGGCTGGCGACGTCAGTGACTTCTTGCAAGATGCGGTGGGCAAGTCGATTCCCAAACTAACGAATTAAGCAAAATCATGTCATCAATAATCTTAGGACTGTCGATCATTCTAGCCACTGTAGCGCTGACTCTCGGCGGGTTGGTGCTATTCCGCAAGCTGGTCGACGTCGAGGCTCTCAAAATCGATCACGAGGTCACCACAGCACTGATTGCCGTGTTAGGAACACTTTACGCCATTGTGCTGGGGATGGTCGTAGTCGATGCCCTGGCGCATCGAGAGCAAGCCGAAATTATGGAATCGACTGAAGCCAACGCACTAGCCACGCTGATGCATCTAAGCCGCACGCTGCCAATTCCTCAACGCAGGGCGATCATGAGACCGGAGCTCGACTACTGCGAAGCGGTAATCAACAGAGAATGGGAGATGATGAATAAGGGCACGGCACCTGAGCGCGACTCAGTCGAAGCTTTCAACACCCTGTGGGAAAAGACGACGGCCTTCGAGCCACAAACCAATCGAGAAACCAACATACATAACTGCATGCTCGGGGCGATGACAGACTTCAGCAACTCCAGGCGGTTTCGCATTGTCAGCTGCAAGCATGGTTTACCTGCTCTTCTATGGTTGATCTTGATTGTCGGAGGAATCTGCACAATTGCCTTCACATATTTCTTTGGTGCCCAAAAGGCGAAATTGCAGATGATCATGACGTCCATCGTTGCATTCATGCTGTGCCTCAACGTCTTACTTGTCTTCTTCTACAGTTGTCCATACAAAGGAGACATGCGCATCGAGCCCACGGCCCTCGAACACGTGCGCGACCTGCTGCGCAGTGCACCGGTCCTCCTCAACGCCCCGAAATAAGACAACCGTCAACACTGCCTTGACGAGTTCATCACGGCAAGGAATCAAAGCAATCCTGAGCAACAGCTCCCCAACCACGCATGCATGGTCCCTATGCCACGTGGATCAGCGGACGTTTGGAATCGATCGGTTCTGCCGAACGCAGAATTTCTCTGGTCACAGCAGCCGTATCACCTTCACCGAGAAAAATGTATGTGAACGTGTGGGCGATCGGATGTCCTTCCGACCAGCTGAAATAAACGTGCGGGATTTTCTTGGTGATATCTCTGATGTGCAGCAACAGAGCCGCAATTGCATTGGGAACAGCCGGATTAGAACAGCGCAAGAAGCGATAACCGTATTCTTCGTGGCCGGTTACTTTGAGAACCTCTTCGGAAAATTCCGAAGCGTCTGAAAGTTCCACTTCCAAGAAAATAAAATCGCCTTCTTCTTTTTGCACGCTGTGCACCAATCGCGATCTTTGTTCCTTCAATTTGAAATCCATCATACCTCTTCGGTGGGCAAGCAGCCGCACTTCGCCCCAATGGGTGTCGAGAGATTCATTGATGTATTGTTGTGCTTTTTCATCAAGCTGCACGGAGCCAACTCTTAGCTCTGTGGATCTGACCGCCCTCGACAGCACCGATGCCACCAAAATGCTGCTGATGAAAAATAAGGCGATCTGTACGCCTTCAGGACGCTCGGACATGTTGGCAAAGCACGTGTAGACAAAGATTGACGTGATCGCAACAAACAGGTATTTGAACTTTGAATTTTCCCGCCAGACGGTGATGGTCGCAGCCACAGCCGCTGAGGTGATCAAGACCAAAACACCCGTGGCATATGCCGCGGCTTGCGAGTCGACGTCGGCTTTAAATAGGAATGTAACACCGAATGCGACACTAGTAAAAAACACGACTAATGGGCGGATGGCACCGGCCCAGCTTGGCGCCATGCCTAATCGGGGCAGGTATTTCGGCACCAGGCTGAGCAAACCGGCTATGGCTGAGGCCCCGGCAAACCAGAGGATCGAAATCGTGCTGATGTCATACAGGGTGCCGAAGTTGTCTCCAAGATACAAGTGCGCCAGGTATGCCAGGGCTCTGCCGTTGGCCGCACCACCTTGTTGGTACAGGGGCGCCGGGATCAGAAGCGTTGTGACGATGCTGCTGATGATCAGGAACACGCTCATGATCAAAGCGGCTGTGGTTAGCAGCTTGCGAGCGTTCTTGATGCGTCCCGACGGCCTTTCCGCAGTGTCATCGGCGTCGCCTTTGACCAGGGGCATTACCGCTACGCCTGTTTCAAATCCAGACAGACCAAGAGCGAGCTTGGGAAACATCAACATGGCCACGCCAAACATCGTAAACAGCGAGGAATACTCACGGGTCAGCTCAAAATGCCAGTCGGTGAAGAAGTGCGGCTGCAGCCAAAGCTGATAAATTCCATTGAAGAGAATTGCGGCGCTTAATCCCAGATACGCCACTACAATGAAAAAAGAAATACCGATTGCCTCGCGAAAACCTTTGAGGAATAATCCACCTAGCATCGCCAGTAGTACCAGAGTAACTTCGATTCGGTGGGCATGCAACAACGGTGCTGCTATCTGATTTTCGACGATGTGCGCTGTCGCGTCAGCGGCTGAGAGAGTGATCGTAATGATGAATGCGGTGGCGGCGAATCCAAGCAAAATCAACACCACCGCCTTGCCCTGCCACCCCGGCAACATGCGCTCGAGCATAGCCACACTGCCCTGTCCGTTGGGGCTTTCGCGCGCGACGATGCAATAAGTAGGCAGCGCTCCAAACAAGGTCACCAACACCAGAATCAAGGTCGCCACAGGTGAAAGCACGCCTGCAGCCAGGTAGGCGATGCCAGGCTGATAACCCAGGGTCGAAAAGTAGTCGACACCGGTGAGACACATGACACGCCACCACTCATCCGTGTGGTGAACCTGCGTATCACCGGGCTTGATGCCTTCGAGAAACCAACTCTTGAATCCACCATCATCCTCAGACCTGCTAGATTCTCGATCGGATCCGCTTGTTTCAGTTGTTGATGGTATAACTGTCATACTTAATTCTCTCGATAACTACTCTATAGCAACTGATTTTTTGTAAACTGTCAATGAGTTATAAAGACGCTATCAAGGTTTCTGTTTGGACAAATCGAGCACCATCTTGTGGAATACTACAGTAAACGATGATTATTCTGACGGCGCTCAGACCATTATCGTAACCGATCGAATCTGAATTGCCGGAAATGGAATCGCCAGTATCAACGCCATGTGTACAAGCCGATTGCAAGGGTGCAGTCGTCGATGGAACCTGCCAGTCGTGCGGCGCATCGACAGCGCCCCTGGGCGACCTGGACGCGGTCAAGTCAAGCTCCATGCGCGGTGCGGCGAGACTGCAGAAAGTTTCGGCGTCGCTAAAAGCGCTCAAACAACCGATGGAAACCGAGCGCTCGACCGATGATCTGTTGCGCGCATCAGAAGAGCTGAAGACGATTGTTCCCGACAACTATGACGCATGGCGCGCCCAGGCTGATCTATGGCTGGCTGCTGTTCATCAGTTGGAGACAAGACAAATCCAATCTGACGACAGCGTCATTTTGATGGGCGTTCCCCTCGTCGAAGATCGGCTGAGAGACGCAGCCGAGGAGGCACTGCGCCAATGTGCGCACTTTGCGCCCACTGTAGAGATTCGCGTCTCATTGATCGACGAAGCCAACAAAGTTCGCCGCGCCACATGGTTTTAACTGATGCCAAGCCAGGAGCATAGATGCAAACCTTAGTCAGCCCGCTGCGAAGTGGAATCAATTTAGCTTTTCAAAATGTCACGCCGACACGACTGCGTCTTCTGCTGTTTCTCAACTGCTCCGCCGCCATTTTATTCGCATTTGCCGCTGTCACCACTGTGCAGCAGCATAATCATGCCGTGCGCACAGTCGGTGTAGATGCTGCACCATCAGTAATTGCCGCTCATGAAATCAAAATCGGCGTTCAGATGATGGACGCCGATCTCGCTGACGAGCTGCTCTATCCTGCGCAAGGAGCGGAAACCGTTGAAGAGCGATCAGACTTCGAAAAATGGCGAGTACGAGCGAGCAAGCAATTGGTGAGCGCCGCCAAAAACATCACTTACGGTCAGGCAGAACAAATTCCGATCGAGAACATTCAAATCGCATACGGAAAGTATCTGATGCAAGTGCAAAACGTCAGAGATCTGCATAACGCGCAGAAAGCCGATGCAGCTTTATCCGCCTATCGACAGGGTCTCGAAAATGTGCAAACGGAAATATTGCCGGCTGCTGATGCACTCAACAAAGCCAATGCTGATGTCCTGGAGACAATATACGCGGAGGAAAAAGCCGCCACTAATTTGTCTCGCGGTTTCGTCTTGGTGACTGGGTTAATCCTCATTGCTGCTTTGCTTTACACGCAGATATTTTTGAGCGTGCATTTCCGCCGCCGCCTCAATGTGCCTATGTTGTTTGCCACTATTTGCGTGACACTGTTCCTGCAAAAGCTTGGTTCTGCACTCGGTGACAACAGTAATTTTCTCAAGGTGGCGAAAGAAGACTCTTACAACTCGATTTTTTCCTTGCTTGATGCCAGGTCCAACGCCTATGCCGCCCTTGCCGCCGAGAGCCGCTGGCTTTTGGATCGCCAGAATGCCGCTGTCTATCAGAAAGAGTATTCAGAAAGAGTGGCTCTGGTAGCGAAATTCGATAACGGTGACAACGCCGCCAAAACTGTGCAGCTGGCGAAAAACCAGCTAGCCGCCAACGAAAGGCTGAATTTGCCGGGCTTCAGTGGTTCTATGGCGGATGAATTAGGCAATGCCAGATTCCCTGGTGAGGCGCAAGCCGCAATGGAAGCGCTTGAGCAATTTGGCGATTTTTGCGCTTTCGATGCAAAAATTCGCGACTGGGAAAATTCGGGCAACCATGCAGCCGCCGTCAAATTGTGCCTGGGCTATAACCCGTCGCAGAGCAAATACTCTTTCTCTAAGTTCGACGATGCCCTCGAACGGACGCTGCAGATCAACCAGGATCAGCTGCAGTATTCGGTCGATGCAGCATTGCACAATCTCAGCGGTCTCTCAATCGGCGCGGAGGTGATTGCGCTGATCGCCGGCATCTGCGCTTGCCTCGGACTTTTGCCGCGCATCGAAGAATATGTTCACTGCAGTCCAAAACCCAGGCACTAGCTCAAGCCTGCCAGTATCCGCAGACGTGATGTCGACCAATCCACAATCTGCCGGTTTCGGCTGCATTCACGCCATCGCCATTGCGGAGCACGCCGGATGTATTGCAATTCCGGATGTATCCCACATTTAGAATAGATCGGCTTCGATATCATTGCGCATTCAGAATGTATTCAGAATGCGCAATGCAATTTTCGATTTTGCATTGCTTATTCTGAATACTCTGCCGTCACAGACCAATTCTTAGCCAGGCGAGAGGCGGAGGAGGCGAGGGACGAAGCCGATTGAGCGTTTATTTAGATGTGGCAGCACTGCTGACAGATGGCTCTGTCATGTGCCCAAACCTACCGTAAGCAGGGTGCGTGGCACCGCCCTGGCTGATGGAGCTGTCTGTGCGGTGGTAGCTCCCGGCTGTATAACCCAGAATGTATGCCAAGCCGACGAGCAGGCAGCAGATGATGATCGTGACAAAGGAGTTTGAGCCCGACGAGGAGGTCTGAGGCCGTGAAATTCCCTGTTGAAGGTCGAATGTGTTCGTTTTCATGTGGTCACCATCACCCGGAAAAAGGTGCACCAATCACCCAAGCTTAAACCCGGGAAGCGCCAACATTGCCATTCTTGATACTTTATTGATAGAAGGAAGGCAATCTTGATAGTATGTTGACCACATCCTGGAGACCGCAAATTTTGCTGCGGCGGCGACCACAGAATTAGCTTGCATTCATGCAGCGGCAATTGATGTAAATAGATTACGGTCGATTCAATGAAAGAAGCCGCCGGATTGGTACAGTAACAGTGAACACAAGCTTTGCCGCTGCCGCGGACAGCTGCACCCCGCATGAACAGGACCAAGTATGAAGGCGAACAGCAAGAAAATCCGCACCGGCAAAGCCCAGAACAGCAAGGTGCAAAACCCGGAAATTCCGGTAAATTCGGCTCCTAGCAATGCCACCGGCGACAAGCTGGCGATTTTGCTCTGTGCGGGCGTGCTGGTTCTTTCTGCCGGCACCCTTATTGGCGGCGGATTTTGGACCGGCAGCCAGTTCGTGTCAACTATGCGCCACGCCCCAATCGATTGGGTGCATTCGCTCGTCATGCTGTTCTTGTTTGCATTCTGCATTCTGGCTTCTCGAGCACTGGCGTGGCTGAGCTTATTCGGCAGCATTCTTCTCGGCACTCGGATGGGCGCCTGGCAGTCGGTGGAAATGTTCTGCCGCAAAGGCATGGCGTTCAGCAAGTTCTTTCCCGGCGGCTCGTCCTGGCTTTCCACCGCCCTTGTGCAGAGCCTGGTCACGCGAGGTCAATACAAAGACGCACTGGCAGCGGCTGATGCCGAATGGACTCGCTCAGGTGAAGACGAAAAGCATGCCCAAAATCTAGGCACACTGTGCTTCGCAGCCGGCGTGGCCAATCAAGCCGAGCGCGATGTCAAACAATCGCTTGTGTGGAACGAGCGTGCCATCAGCGTTTTGAACAAATCGATGCACCAACTGGAAAACCCGGGCAAAGGTTTGATGGCCAAGGCCGCAGCCATGCAATCGCAGCAAGTGATGGGACAGTTAAAAGTGCAATTGGCTGCGGCATACTTCAACAGCGCCACCATCTACTTCAACAATCAAGACTTCCGGCGGGCGCGCGAAAACTACAAGCACGCGGTCGAGAATGCCATGAAAGCACCAGACTTTCCCCAAAAGGCGGATATCGTCAAATTCGGCAACGAGCAAATCGCAAGACTGAAACACGCCTGATCGCGGCGGCAGAAATGTGAAACGTCTATTGCACTTCCAAATGGCACTGTTCTTAGCTGCCGCTGCGTGCCTGAGCGCTTGCACAACATCGGATGCGGATCATCAAAGCAACTGCGAACAGTTTGAAGAGGACGCGTTCAAAATGGACAAACGCGGCAATCACAGGGAAGCACTCGACCTCTACGATAAGGCAATTCATGAGGCTGAGCAAAGCAACAACCCCATGCTGCTGCCGGCGATATTGCGTCGTGTAGCTGAAATTCGCATGCAGCATGAAGAATTTGCTGCAGCGGAGATTCTCTTGCGAAGAGCGATGGAGCGGTACAAAGAGCTGGAGAAGAAGCCGGATCAAGGGCCTGAGCTGAAAAAACAGCTGGCAAAAGATTCTTACAGCACTAAATTTGATCTTGCCAATCTTATGACCGATCGCAAACAGTACGATCAAGCTGAGGCACTCTATAAGGAACTACAGGCGGTGCCGCCGATGAGCGAAGAATCCCTTCACACGCTCAACGAGGCCTACATAAACATGCTCAAAGCTGCAGGCAAAATGCAAGATGCCAACGAGATTTTCATTCGCAATGCAGCGAACGAATTTGATGTGAGAAACTGGCGCAAGAATTTCGCAGACGCCAAAATCGACTGGGAAAGAAGCGGATCTGACGATACAAGCCGGCGTCTGGACCTCTGCGACCGGGTGGCAATGAACTTCGGCGGCAATGATCCACGCAAAGGTTTGTCTTTGTACTTCCGCTCGGTTCGCCAATGCAGAGCAGGCAGGCTTGACGCTGCTCGCACGCTCGCTGAAGAAGCGGATCGAATCTACCAGCAGAACCCAGGTCCAGTACCGTTTGAAGCAAGCGATCCGCCCGAAGAACTGGCGGAAATCGAAACATACACAGAGCACTACGATCTGGCACTGAGATATTCGCAGCGCGCGATCGAACAAAAGCGAAAATTGCTCTCTCGAAACAATGCAGAGCAAATCGTCAATTTGGCACAAGCACTAGAACTACAGGCTACCCTGCTGAAGCGCCAGGATCCACACGCCGACACAACACAGCTGACCGATGAGGCGACAAAGCTCCGCCGGGGAGTGCAAGATTGGCGATGGATGCTATCTGAATCGACCGACGACTTTCTCCAGGGCGAAAACGCGCGCGCAAAAACACTTGCCGATCTAGCAGTGGCGGAGGCAAAAGACAGACAAAAACAACCCGGTGTGGAGGCCGGTCAGGCCTGGCAGACAATCTTGAGCGGCAGTCACAAGCCCGAGGCAGTGGCAGCGTTGGTCAATCACGTACTGGTGATTGAGAAATTAAAGGGACCGCAAAGCGACCTATTGGTCAAACCACTGTTGGCACTGGCTGTGATTACCGCCGAGAACCATAAGGATGGTCGGGAATTTTATCAACGCGGACTGAAGATCGCCCAGGCAAACCGAATGTCAAAAGACAGAATCGTTAAGAATTTCAAAAAAAGATTCGATTTCGCGCTGGAGGGTCATCGGTTTGATTGACGCCACCATATGACACAAGTACTATTCGATAATCCACAGCACCGGCTGAGCCACTATCCAATTGTCAGGGCGGCAGAGAACGGCAATGAGTTTCTACACCTTAAAACCTGAAAACTGCGGCAGTTTCGGCAGAAAGACACTGTACGGCGGAGAGCTGACTGATCGACCACCCGCAATATACAGATTCGATTTCGAGTTTACGTCGTGGCCCGTCGACGAGTTGATCGAAGTCAATTGCACGTATATCGCTACCGAAAGTTTGATGGCCGAACTCTCTCAGTTGAATCCAAAACCAACTGGCATTACATACGACACCGTCACCCTCAGCACCACATTCGAAATGCGGCAAGCGCGGCCTGACATGGAGCTGACAACATACAAATGGTGCAAGATTAATGGCAGGCCGGGCCGTGATGATTTCGGCATGTCGGCTGATCATCGTCTGGTAATTTCGTCCCGAGCGTTGGTCGCAATTAAGCCAAGACTGACTCGGTGCATCATCGAAGTCTATAACCAGGGACAAAAAGCTTCTACGTCGTAATTGGCTGTGGCGCTGCCCATTGTGTCGTTGAAACGTAGGCGGTGCACACATTCAGTTTCCACTTAGAATCGGCCGTCAACTCGAGAACGTTTCTGTGATATTCCATCAATGATGGACGGTGACCGACGCTAATGTAGGTTGTACCGCTCATCTGCAAGAGCCGATACAGCTGCTCTTCGTTCTGCACGTCAAGGGCGCTAGTAGCTTCATCGAGGATGGCATACTGCGGCTTGGCCAGCAGCAATCTGGCAAACGCAAGTCTTTGCTGTTCTCCCAGGGACAGTACATCAGCCCAATGTGCTTCAGCATCCAGCCCGCCGAAACGGCAGCTCAGCGACGGCAGGTTGACTCGTTGCAGAACCGCATGCAACTGTTCGTCAGAAACATTTTGCTCTGGATTGGGATAAAGTAACTGCTGGCGCAATGAACCGAGCACCATATATGGTTTCTGCGGCAAGAACATGAGGTTCTTCAACTCCGGACGTTTCACGCGGCCACCGGCTGTTTTCCATAATCCCGCCAGCACCCTCAAAAGCGAGCTCTTACCAGTGCCGCTCGGTCCCGTAATCAAAAGGTCGACCCCGGGTTGAACGCTCAAAGTAAGATCTTGCACCAATTTCACACTGCCATTAGGGGTGGTGACACTGACGTTTTCCAAATTGATGCCCGGTTGGTTGGACGGAGAAGCGCCGGAGGGGGAATTAGCGGCAGCCGATTCCAGATCCAACGCATCGTTGAATGTTCCAAGACGCTTTACTTGAGCGATGAATGCAGTAATGTCGTCGAAGGAAGTAATGACAAGGGACAACGCGGAAAGAATTTGGGCAAACGCCATATCAGCTTGAGTCTGGGCTCCAAAGGGAACCTTCCCGGCGAAGTAAAGTGGCGCAATGATCAACGACGGGATCAGAGCCACCAAATAGTTATAGCCGGTAGTGAGAAATCCGACGTTTCTCTGCCATCCGATCAAAGCATTGAAATTGTTGATCGCTGCAGCAAATCTTGCTCGAATATGCCGAGCCTCTTGTTCTTCCCCTTGATAAAAAGCGATCGACTCTACATTGTTTCTCACGTGAATCAGGTTATAACGGAAATCTGCTTCTTTCTTGAGCTGATTGAATTTCAAGCCAATCAGGCGGCGCCCCATCCAGATTGTGGCGGCGGTGCCCACCAGAGAGTAAACGAAAACTATCCCGACCAGCTTATGGGAAATCGACCAGAGAATGGCAATAAACGACACCAGTGTCACTATCGAGCTGAGAAGATTGAGCAGCAAGCTCAGGGCACCGCGGGTGCAGTCACGCACATCCTGAGCGATACGTTCGTCAGGGTTGTCGATTGCCGCATCGTCATTGATATGATAGTAAGCACGATTGGCTAGATACTTGGCCAAGATGTGCTTAGTCAGCCAGTCTCGCCAGTGCAGACCAAGGACGTCGGAGATATATGAGTAAACCACTACTATCGGTGTGCCCACAACAAATACACCGAAGTAAGTCCAGAGCATACGATAAAAGACAGGCTGATTTTTGCTTGACAGAGCGGTCATGAAAGCACCGCTGACAAAGTTGATGCCAACGTTGAGTCCATTTACGGCAAACAAAAAAAGCAGCAGTATCGCGAGCAGCCCAAGTGCCTTCCACTTAACTTCAGACGTCCAGTACGGCTTCATTATGCTTATGAATTGCCGCCATGTAGTCTTCTGGTCTTCTGACACTCGAAATAACTTGAGTCCGGGCACAGAAATCTCCCGCCGCACCGCATCCGGTGCAGACAAATTGGCAAGGGTCTAGAGAGGGTACGCCCAGCAAAGAATGGGTCCCCGCGAGGGGCTTGGAGACCCATCCACTGCCAGTCTATGCGTACTGTTTAGGTAGACGATGCGGTGCCGCCAATGATTCCATGTGGCCGGGGAAAGAACTTAAAAGGTTTGTGAATGAGGCAAAAGCCCCAACCCGCCGCAAAATCCCGATTAAGCGGAGCAATGTGAAAAGGCAACAAGGACGTAGCGAAGGCAAGGCGGCGAGGAGCCGTCGCAGCCGAAGTGGATGAACAGAGCGGAGGAGCCGAGGCACGAAGGCGACGGAGCGATTAAAGGTAATGGCTTCACCAACCGCTCACACACCGACATTAAAATTACCCCCATTGCTAGTAGGCTGCCCGCGGCATACAGCTAACCGACCCGATCCCAGGCCAGTCGCAGTAATTTCCACCCAAGCGGGTCGGAGCGAACGCGACCGTGAACTGGCTCGTTATGGCGTTATACAAGGAGAAGTACCGTGGAAAATCCTAACCCTGCTTCCAACCCTGCGATAGACAAGGTTGTGCAATCGGTTGTATCGGAGTTCAAGGATCACCACGACGCCGACGCGGTCAATGCAATCAACACAGAATATACCAACCATAGAAATGACCCTACTTTTACCAAGCAGTTCACCCAAGAGCTGACTCAAGAGCTGGAGAAGCAACATTTGCTACCGCAAGTAAGCGAGCAATTATTCGGCTCAGCCGATGCAATGAAATTGATCGATCTCAACCAGGACGGTGGCTTCTCGCGTTCAGAAGCGCTGCGAATCCGGTCATCGAAGGCTTTGTCCGGCACATTGACGCCACTGCAACAAGAAGCTGTCGCGTACCTCATGCTCAACGCCGAAAAAATCGACAAAAGCGGATCTGATGATCCAACCATCACCCCTGAGAATCTCAAGGACTACGCAGATCACGTTCAAGACAGAGCGTTGGAACTGAAGATCGCAGAAAAAATTCTCCAAGATCCGCAAAAGTTTCACGATCAGTTTACGAGCAATCCAAACGGCGACATCACGAAATCTGATCTGCAACGCAAAATCGATACCAGCAACGACATGCTGTCGATGCTTAGCGGCGAGGACGACCCGGCCAACGCGAAAACCAGATCCAATCTTCAAGAAACAAAAGATATTGCCGATTATTTGATGAAACATCGAGATGAGATCGCTGCGTCGAATTGGGTCACGAGCGACTTCAGCAAGCAGCAATTGATTGATTGGGCGACCAACGGCAAGAAGATGGATAGTGAGCGTTTGCCGCATATCGAACTGACAATTCCGGAAACGCCGAAAGCGGGAACGATCGATGCAGGGAAACCCGGTTATACAGCCGATCTCATTGCAGAGTATGGCAAAGCTCATTTGGCTGATATGGCCCTTTCCGGTGTTGGCAATTATCAAGATGGTGGCATGCGCATTACCAAAGCTGACATCGAACACTACAGGCACCTGCGTCAAGACTCACTCACACCATTTGAGAACAAGATTCTCGATCAGATGACCGCGCGTTACGACAAGATTGAGAATGCAGCCGGCGGCTACGGCAGTGGAATTACAATTGAGGATCTGAATGCCTACGCTAAACAGGAATCGGATAAGCGAGGAGCCGCTCAAGCGACCTTGCCGAAAGATGCACCGAGCGATCAGGATCTCGCTATACAGGCAGGTACGTATTTCAGCGATGCATCTCACTTCAATCAATTCTGTAAAGGAAACAAAGGTAAGGTAACTTTGGACGATCTGCAGCGGCAGATAGACGAAACAGATTTGCTGACCAGCAGCAGCGATGGTTTGCCGGACAAGACTCTCCAGCACCTGAAAGAACGTAGCCAAATGGCCCATTTCGTGCAACAGCAAATGAAGGATCATGACTACAGCTCTGCTACTCTCGATCAAGTCTACAAGTGGATCAATCAACTTAGCGGCGATTACATCGACGGTAGTGGCAATAGCTCTTCGCCGGAGATCGTGGCAAGGGCATCGGCGGCGCCAAAACAAGACACCAGCTCACAGGGTGGCGGTGGCGATCAACCTCAGCCGAACCCGAATCCGCAGCCTGGTGACCAGCCTCAGCCGAACCAGAACCTTCAGCCTGACGTGCAGCACCAACCTGTAGACAAGCAAGAAAAGCAAGCCGATCAAACGCCAAAACCAGATGCTTATCACAAATATATTAAGGAACACATCACGGACAAAGGCGGATTTACTGCGGAAAATTATGCAAATGCACTGGCTCAAGCGCAAGCCACGGGCAAAGAAGTTGTGCTCGTGATCGGATCGAAGGATCATCCCGATTTGATGCATGCGGCAGCAAAAGGTATTAAGAGAAACGACGCGGTTTACGTGTATGTCGACAAGGACTCGCTCGATCCCAATTCTGCGCTGGGGAAATATGCAACGCAGATTATGCCGGGCGATCGAACAGGGGCGATCGGTTACAACGTAACAGTCACGGACGGCGGTCATTTGCAGCCAGGTCCTGCGCATTTGGAAGTGTTGACCACCAAGACTCCGGCAGCGCAACCAGGCGATACACCGCAACCAAATCCAAATCCACAGCCAGGCGATAATCCTCAACCAAATCCAAATCCTCAGCCAGGCGATAATCCTCAACCAAATCCCAACCCGCAGCCGGGTGATAATCCTCAACCAAATCCCAACCCACAGCCGGGTGATAATCCCCAGCCCAATCCCAATCCTCAACCCGGCGCAGATCAATCGAGCGCGTGGAATCAATATATAAGGGACAACATCACAGCGAAAGGCGGATACACAGCAGATCACTATAAGGATGCTTTGAACGAAGCCTCGCGCACAAGAAAAGAAGTGATCATTGTCTTCGGATCGCCGAACGATCCAGGCATGCTCGAAGGCGCTGCTAATGGCGTTCTACGAAATGATGCTGTGTATGTCTATGCGGACACGAACACGCTGAATCCCAATACATCGCTGGCAAGACTGGCGCAACTCGCCTTGCAAGGACGTGAAAGCGGTGCGATAGGTTTTCACGTTCAGTTTCAAAATGACGGCAGGTATCACCGCGAGCAGTATCACCCCATTGTGTTCACCGGTCAGCATCACGAGCAAATGTACCAATACAACACCCAACCTGAGAGCTACATGAGCGCCCAAGCTAACCCCGGCTAAATTAGTGGGTGCGCTGACAGCTTTCGCGAAGCAAGTCTAAATCAATCGAGTGGACTGAGCGATAGCTTGTGCGGCGGCCGCCTCAATCGGGTCCATATGGGCAGAACGGATCAGCGTATATGTTCCATCTGGTTGCATTTGCCAGGCGTTGAAACGCTCGTTGATGTAGGCGCTGAGCACTTCGCGAATCTGTCGTGCCAACCTGGGATCATCGATGGGAAACAGCACTTCGACTCGGCGATCGAGATTTCTCGGCATCAAATCAGCGCTACCGCAGAAAATCTCCGGTTTGCCATCATTGTCAAAGAAATAGACGCGGCTGTGTTCGAGGAAGCGTCCGAGTATGCTGATCACGCGGATGTTTTCGCTAATGCCTGGAATTCCAGGACGCAAGCAACAAATTCCGCGCACAAGCAGATCGATTTTGACACCTGCTTTCGAAGCTTCGTAGAGCAAGACAATCAGCTGTTCATCAACCAGCGCATTGATCTTGAGAATGATGTGCCCCTGACGTCCAGCTTGTTGATGGTCGATTTCACGCTTAATCAGTTTCTGCACATTGTCTCGCAGATTGATTGGTGCCACCATCAGCTTACGATAGTTTCTCTTAGCCGAATATCCCGTCAAATAATTGAACAGATCCGTGACATCGGCACCGATCTTTTCATCGCAAGTGAATAAACCGATATCCGTGTAAAGGTGAGCGGTGATAGAGTTGTAATTGCCTGTTCCCAAATGCACGTAACGCTTGATCTTGTCGCCTTCCTTGCGCACCACCAGTGCCACCTTGCAGTGAATCTTCAAACCAAGCAAGCCGTACACCACATGAGCGCCTTCTCGTTCAAGCTTCTTCGCCCATTCAATATTGCTTTCTTCGTCGAATCTAGCTTTGAGTTCGACCAGCACAGCTACTTGCTTTCGATTTTCGATCGCCCGCAGCAGCGCTTCGACTACCGGAGAATTTTTTCCCACTCGATACAAGGTCATCTTGATTGCCAGGACGTTTGGATCCTTCGCCGCGAGATTGAGGAAATTGACTACAGGCTGGAATGATTCATAGGGATGATGCAACAAAATATCGCGCTTGCTGATGGCGTTGAACGAGTCGCTCTCCTGCTCATCTGGATTTAGCTCGATCGGAATTGCGGGCACGAACGGAGGGTATTTCAGATCATGCCGATCTATAGCGGCAATCGCCTTCAAAACGCTCAGCGGTCGCTGCCCGTCTACAAGATAAACGTCGTACGATTCGACCTGCAAATTGCTCATCAATATTTCGACGATATCTGCCGGCATGCCGTTGTTAACCTGCAGCCTGACTACGTCGCCAAACCGCCGCAATCGCACACCTTCTTCCGTAGCTTCGAGCAGATCGTCAGCTTCCCATTCTTGAATTTCCACGTCGGCATCTCTGGTGACGTGGAATGTATGCGCGTCAAGGATCGACATTCCAGGAAATAAAGCTTCGAGATTGGCTCGCACCAGCTCATCAAGCCAGATGTAGTATGTCGGTTTACGGACAACCGCGCCGGCTTGCGCATCACTTGGAGCTGGTGTCGTCGGCAGTGCAATTGAAATCGGCACCAATTGATTGAGGGTGTCAGGAATCTTCACTCGAGCAAAACGCTCTTCCCCTCTTGGATCCCTGATTAGCACCGCGAGATTGAGGCTGAGGTTGGAAATATGAGGAAATGGATGTCCAGGGTCGAAGGCCAATGGGGTCAACACTGGAAAAATCGTTTGCAAAAAATAGTCGTCGACTTCCGCCTTTTGGTCAGGCGTCAGATCTGGATAATCGAGGATGTTGATATCTGCCTGCTTCAACGCCGGCATCATCGACATGGAAAGGATCTCCTGAGCATCACCCAAAAGCTTGACGACCTCGGAGTTGATGGCGTCGAGTTGCTCGCGCGGCGTCAGTCCATCGGGTCCTGTGACAAATGAGTTTGACTCGATTTGCCGCTTAAGTCCGGCAACCCGCACCATGAAAAACTCTTCCAGGTTAGAGCCGACAATTGACAAGAACTTAAACCGCTCCAACAGCGGGGTATGTTCGTCGCGCGCCTCTTCCAAAACCCGGCACTGAAACGCCAGCTGGGCGATCTCGCGGTTAATAAACAGCGCTGCATCTGACAGAGCCGGCGTAGCGCAGGCTGGTCCGTGATTGTTTTCGGGCGCCCGAGAGGTTTTGGACCCCCGCCCCTCGCGGTTTGACTGGCTGGGGCGCGACATTTCTGTCGTTTTTCTCTTATTGGAAACGTCAGGTCGATGCATATATAGGCATTGTACGGCTATTTGCCACACGTCTGGTTGAGTTTCACATATATTAGACCACAAAAATAAACGAGGTTTAACTCAACCTCGTTTATCAGCAATTGGAAACCAGGCGGCTGCAGCCTTTATGCAATCTTGAGCGGGTTAAGGTGCACTTGCATCTTGGCGCGAGCCCGTGCAATGCGGGATTTGACCGTGCCCACCTCTGTCTTGGTCATGACGGCAATCTCTTCATAGGGCAGTCCATGCAGTTCTCGCAAGATAATCACGTTCTTGAACTGCTCGGGCAAGGTCTCAATCGCTTCGTGCACCTTCTCGATGATTTCCCGGCGATGCGCCAGCTCATCAGGAGTATTTGTGCAATCGGCGATGTCCCGGGTGGCTCCCTGGTCATCTTCGCTGCCGATCGGCTCGTCCATCGACACAATCTGAAAGCGCGGACGTTTTCTCAGCTCATCATAGAAGAGGTTCGTAATCAATTGGTTGAGCCAGCCTTTGAAAGCATGGGGGTTGCGCAAAGTGCCAATCGAGCGCCATACGCGGATAAACACTTCCTGAGCCAGGTCTTCGCGACTGTTTGTCCAATCCGGAGCCATCTGGTAGATCAGTCCGTGGACATAACGGTCATAACGCTTGAGCAGGACGTTGAAAGCCTGTTTGTCTTTGTTCTGGCAAGCAGTAACCAACTCAGTATCAGAGAGATCGTTGTATGTCCTTTCCTTCTCTAGCACTCTGAGCACAGGTGTGCAACGTTTTTGTTCAGCGGACATGTTTAGCCTCCTGCGTGCCATCAATGTGTCACGCAAACTCGTTTCGTCATCTGTCAGCATTCTGTACTTAACGCAGGGATTTAGCTAGCATGGAAAACCCAATATTGCCAAAGTCCGGTAATGTCCCGCCCGCTAATGCTTTCAGCGATTCATAACACATTTGAGGTATAGGGAAATCAGAGCATCGTGACTAAAACGACATCTTTCGGATATACGCGCCAGCCGAGAAAACAACTGATAATGTAGACTTCAAGTTACGTTAGCAAGTGATGCCTTGCACACCATAAGTCACACTTGCGAAGCCTACTAAGTAAAATGCCGAGCTCCGTAGAGCCCGGCAGGATCTGACTATTGACTCGTCTGCTCGCTCTTACGCGGGAAAAGCAGTGGCAATTTTCGGAAAATCAACTTCGGTTTTTGCGAACAGGTTGAAGTAGTTGGTGAAAACGTTCAACGCCACGTTGGCAATTACTTCAGTGATCTGGGCGTCGGTCAGCCCGGCTTCACGCAACTCGGCGAGAACGCCGTCAGAAATGTCGCCTTGTCTGGTGAGCAACATTCTCGCCAGAGTCAGCATGGCGTCGCTTTTCTTGTCGTCAGACCGTTCATTACGCGCTTCTGCCAGTTCTTGCTCGGTCATGCCAATCGATTTGCCGATGGCGTAGTGCGCAGACAAGCAATATTCGCAGATGTGCACTTCCGCGCAAGTGATCGCAATCAATTCGCGTTGTTTGTCGGTCAAGACACCTTTGGCGAGCGCCCCGCTAAATGCAAGATAGCCATCAACAGCGGCAGGAGAGTTAGCCATCAGTTGAAAAATGTTGGGCACCCGTCCCATTTTTTGCTTCACAGCATCCAAAACTTCTTTGGTTGTGCCTGTCGCGTTGTCGACATCAACAGATTTGATACGCGTAGTCATCGTTTTACTCCACAAAGCGCCGTATATGAACTGCATATCCTAGCAAATTCATCGGCCTTCGTGGCGGCTGCGGTCGCCAACGCAGCTGAACAGCCGTCTCTAGTGAAACACCGGTAAGCCAAATCGTGGAATATCCGAATGGGTAGTGGTTTCTCACCAGGGCTGAAAAAGAACTCGACCGCTCCGGTGGCTAAAATGGGACGAAAGGCGATTCCGAGTTTCCAAAGTGCGACAACAACGGCGGCCGGGCGCAAATGGCCGGCTAAAAATGGCGCCGCTGGATCTAATGAATGGCTGAAAGGACTACTCTTTGCTGCCGATCAAAATGACGTTGGTGCCGACCTGATAAGGAAATCCGTTCTTGGGATTCTTTATTTTGCCGTTGGCATAGTATCCGGTGGAACCGGTCTTGAATTCTCTGGCTTCAGCGTTCAGGGTTCCCCAAACTTCGCCTGATGCGGTTTTGAACTCAATAATCAACGATTGCGGAGCATCGGTGTCCACTTTTTTCGTCACTGTTTTCCCTCCAAGTACCTGCATCAGTCTACATGATGGCTATTTTTTTTTGACTCTGAAACGCTAAAGGTAAACGTAAGCGCATGTCAAAATGCCAAGAGCGGAACATGGTTGCGTGTGGCGGCGCCAAACATGAGGCGTCTGATCTCTTACATTCCATACAAAGGATCAGACGCCAACAAATTGAGGTAGTCAATCAAGCGCTGTCAAGCAACCGAACTACGGGGCAGAGCCTGGTACCGACGACAACTCGGCTTGGGTCGAGGTTGTTGTCTGCGCGTTCGCAGTTTGCTGCGTGTGGGAGCTGGCGTACTCTGTCACTTTGCGTTCGTATTTGCAGAAGATCGGCCACCAACGTTTTTGATGATTTTCCTTGAACTCTTTGTCAATCTGCGCCGTCGTCCAATGCTGATCGCACATCTGCTGCGCGGCGATGTAAACGAGAGTGCGGTCCATATCTACCTCGCAGGATATGTAGCAAGGTTGATACTTGGGATTATTGACGATGGCGCGAAACTGATCGAACTGATCCGCAGCCGGCGTCTTAAACACGCCGGTCTTGATGTTGATCCAGTGCATGCCCAACTTTTCGCATAGTTCTTGCTTCTTGGTCTCGGGATTGGTGCGCAGCGAAACGATCGTTTTGATGCCCTTGTCGTGCAGCGCATAGAGGTCTTTGACTTTGGGATCCATCCCTCGCCACATGGTTGGCGACACTTGCTCCGTCGGCATATGAATCAGCGGAGAAATCAGAACTGCAAATTGCAGAATGAAATTGTGAAAGCTCACGGCATACTCCCCATGTCAGTCCCGTTCCCACTGAGGGGAACGGCGCTATCTATACGTTATGGGTGGCATGACGAAGATCTCGGCAGAAAGAGTCAGTCGAGTAAAACATTTTACATTGCTGAGGTTAGGTAAGTCGCTCCCAGCCGACCGGTGCATAGCGCAATCGCGCAATTTATGGAAATTGCGCAACTGCTGCCCCTCGTTTTAATCTGTTCGATGCACCCGTTGGAATCGCGTGCTGCATCGATGAAGACATTCTGCCTTGCAGCTGTTGCAAAAAGTTTGCAGCCGCGGACCAAATTACTTCCTGGTTCGAGAAACCTCGCCGCGGTCGTCCCACAGGCGTTTGTCGAGGTTGCGCACCATTTCGCTGGCGATCCCGTCTATCAGTTGCACGTTTTCTCCAACGGGCTCAGCGCCATCGGCAAGCGAGATCTTCTCCATGATTCCAGCGGCCACTTCCCGCGCCCGTGCTTGCAAAATGTCGTCCAGAGAGCTGTTGGGCACAAGAGCATAAACAAGTTTGCAATCCAGTGCTTCAGCCACTTTCGCTAATGTGTTGAGAGAGACAGTTCCGTCGCGCTCACCCTTCTCCAATTTGACGATGGCAGGCTGGCTAACGCCGACCAGCCTGGCCAACTGCGTACTGCTGATGCCCAGAGCCTCTCTGATCTCCCGGACGAAGCCGCGCTTGAATGTCGGCGCTTCAGCGAGCTTGGTCGGTGAAGACAGCTTCTGATCGAGCTGCCTGCGCCTTAAGTGCAAGTGAAAGGTTTTACTGCGCACAAATTGCCTGCAAAAATCCGGGGGAATCCATCAAAATTATAACCTAAAGGTTACTCTCAACTGGTAGTGTCGTTCGCTGAAAGGCCCAGCAGATAAGCCTTTGCCGGTTTTTCCCTTGGCAAGCATTCCATCAGAGAGGAAACGTTCGGTCCGCTGTTCATCATCTATATATTGATTGCGGACTTATGATTTTATCCAACCTTCGTATTTTCCCCATCCCAAACCAAGCGACTCAAGCGTAGTATTCATTTCGGTCACATAGTACTAATTTATCGCGGCTAACCGAGTGCAACCAACCAGCACATTTGATGCTGCTGATGGCGCGCGGGCATGCCCTATCAGTCCATATTCGCACCAGCCTCGTCGAATCGTGAGGTGAATTGAATGAGTAACGAATGTCCGGATGACCTGTTGTTCGATGGTTCGATGGATGCGGCAGATGATGGCAAATCAGCGGGCAGAGCCGCGTCTCCACTCAATTACCAGGGTCCGGTTCAAAGCGGTCCGTCTTACAAACAAACTGCATCGACGAACGAGATATTGGATTTCGCGCCGGACTGGTGCGATGCATTTCATGACGCAGACATTGCCAGTGTTCAACAAACTCGGCGCCAACATCAAGAATTTGTCGACTCGGCAGAAACTGCGCGCAAAGACAGGTTGCGCCGTCTTCGCAAACACCTGCGCTTGGTGGAGCCAGACCACTATGCCTATAGCGGATCCAAGATCGCGCCACCTCCAACGGTAGCCGTCAGCATTGTGAACACGGCGATGTTCATTCTCGAGCGGTTAGCAATCGATCCCTTTACACCGCCAACATTCCTGCAACAGATCGCCGAGCATCCCGACGGAGACTTACGTGCTATCGTCGCAGAGAATCAAAACACACCGATTCAAGTAATCGAAATGCTCGCGAAAGACAGCGACGTCAACGTACGCTACCAGCTGGCAGAAAACCACAACATCTCCGTCATCGTGCTACAAACTCTGTCGCAAGACGACAACGCATACGTCGCCTGCCGCGCACAACAAACACTAGAGAGGCTCCTGTGGCAATAATATCGATCACCTTCTTCTGCGCATTCTTGTTGATCGCACTGCTTGCCACGAAGACATCTGCCAGGTTGTCTCAAGCGAAAGTCGTCATAACGTCACGCGCAAGCACATCACCATATCGGCGCCGACAAAGATAACTGACGCCATCCATAACGATACCACATACAGTGCCGCGTCCGTCGCTGACAACAGACAGCAGCTGTACATGCTTAACTCCTTCTCCCTGAGAAACATAAGATAACAGTGCTTAGTATATACTGCTGCGAGTTAAGAGCTGTGCAGGTACACGAGATGAGCGAAAAGATTCTGCATTTGGAAATCACAATTGATGCACCAGTATCTGAGGTTTGGAAACACTGGACAACACCACAAGGAATCAAATCTTTTTTCGCGCCCGGCTGCAACATCGACATCAAACCAGGCGGACCTTATGAAATATTCTTCTATCCCGAAAATCCCCCCGGACAGCGCGGAGCAGATTTCCAAATGGTGATGGCAGTCGAAGATCAACGAATGCTCAGTTTCACCTGGAATTTTCCACCTGACCTGTCGGACATTAGAGATCAGCGCACGCTGGTAATCCTGAGATTCAGTGAGGATGGTGGCAAAACGGTGCTGACTTTGAATCAGTGCGGCTGGGGTGAAGGCGACTCATGGATGCGCGGCTATGACTACTTCACTCACGCGTGGGGCCGCGTTGTGCTGCCCCGATTGAAATACAGTTTTGCCCAAGGGCCGATCGACTGGTCCAATCCACCCATCAATGACCGACTTCTGGTCGCAGATTAACTGCGAATGGCGCTCGCCAGGTCTCCGTTAAATCTTGTTATCATCAGCCCTGCAACCCATACACAGCAGACTGCATCTATCGATTCCGAGTCATAATAGAAATACGACGGTAAAAGGGTCTATGTCACAATGCCTCAGCAAGCCCTCCGAGAGATTGAGGTTTGAGTGTGAAAATTGATGATGCGTTGGCAGAGGTTGTGGAGGCGTTCATCAGACACAAGCTGCTGTTACTCTCGGATGCTGCTTTTCCCAACGTAGTTCAGATCGTGACGAATGAAACAGTCAGCGGCTCCTGGTGGGGACACCCGATGGGCAAAGTGATTTACGCTGTATGTGGGCGCTTGGAAGATCGTGACGATGCGTTGATACTTAAACTGATATCGAAAAAGGTTACTTTCGTAGAGCGGGATCTGTGGGCAAGCGTTGTCAGCTTGGGCGAAGCAAAACTTGACTGGCAGCTCAAGAAGCTGCAAACGAGCTGCCGGGATCTGCTCAGCCGAGTGGAAGAAGCTGAGACATTTTACGTGCTGGCAAACGCAACAGAAAGAAAATGCGCTAAAGAATTGGAGGTGAGGTTGCTTTGCATCTCCAGAGATGAACATACTCCAACTGGTGCTCATCGAAAAATTTTGATCGGTTGGCGACAGTGGCGAATACAGAACAATTTCAGGGAGAAGAAGGACATCGCGGCTGCCGCGTTGGAACTTGAGACTCGGTTGAGCGCTCTGAATTCCAAGTTTCGAGGAAGCGGAACGTTTCCGTGGACATGATCTACGGCGATGCGGTCTCAGGAACGATGTCGATGTCAACGCCTAGCTTGAGGAATGGCTGACCGAAAATCACCACGCCGTGGAATTTCGAATCAGGACCGGTGTAGCGTGGCAGTATTTTGACATTCGGATTCTTGATCTTGACGAGGAATCGCTTCTGTCCTTCTGGAAGATAGGGCTCGCGACCAAGCGTGCCGACAATCAATTTCTCTTTGATCCAGGTTTCCTTGGCTTGAATGCCTCCGACCGTGAGAATTTCGTCGAGGAAGCGTTGGTCGACAGAAATAATCGGATCTTCCTGCGTGCGCATGATTTCAACGTAATTCTTGGCGAACTCTTTAGGAACACCTGGTTTCAAATCAGATCTCAGCTCCCTAGCGGTCATTTCAGACGGGTCTTTCATCTCGTAGAACGGCTCCGCACTCTCCTGTGGGCTAGCGCCGAGACGTACCAGAGTTCGATCGCCACCCTCTGCAGTGGCATGCATTCCTTCGGATGTAGTCAGAATAATCTCATCCCCATGATTGTCGATCGCTATGTAAACATCATCAGTGCTCTTGAGAGGAAACTTGTCTCTGAGAGCCGGCGGCAGCTTGTCAGGCTGGCAGGTAGCAATTACGTCAGCTGTCTCCGCTTCAGTGTTGTTGATGCTAGGACCGGTACGGTGTTCGACATAGAGCGATTGAACTTTGCCCAGTGAGCCATTCGCATTTAGCTCCTGCACCTGCACTTTTGCTGGAGCATTGGCACTGACGGCAGCTTTGAATTGGGCAATCGCGTCAGCGTTGCCAACGACGCGATAATAGCGCGCGTGTGGCTGCTGTCCATCAGACCCAGGCGATATGACTAGGTCTCGCCCAATTTGGCGCACGCTGTTCCCTGTACCATCGATTTCACCGACATGTTCGTTGGTATCTGGCAGCTTCGTCCCTACTCTGAGACTCTCTGCCCGTTTGACCCGATCCGTTATCATCTGGCCAAACCTTGTCACAGCTTCCTGCGTTTTGGGGTCAAGAGATTTGGCAGTCTGAAATATACCCTCTAAATTGCGTTCGAGCGGTGCGTCTAGATTCAGCTTATAGCCGAATCTGATGCCCTGATATGCTCCGGTGCCGATCGCGATACCCATCTCATCATACTTAACCTGATTCGTAGCCATAGCTTCTTGGTATTTGGCGTAATCGAGTAGGTAATCTATTTGTGTTTCGAGCCGGGCATACTCGGTCGCCGAATGCAGCGTTCGCAGAACGTCTTTGCCCAATATTTTAGCCAGATCTGCGTTCATTTCCCAACTGAAGTCAGGTCTGTCGTTCAATATTTGCACGTCATAACCCATCCGTTTCATCGCTTCATCGGACGCAAATCGATGAGCGAAGCGTGCCAATAAAGTCTCTCTCTCTTGAGCGGTTGCTTTTTCCGGCACCATCGTATTTTCATGCTGCGTCAGCATGGCTTCGTCACTGGCCGTAAAATCTTTGGTCTTGTAGAACACTCGATTGCCTTGGTAGGACACGAGCTCACTCATGGGAACCTCCGCCGGCCCGACGACTGTAGCCCCGGGGATGCGCAACGGATCGTGACCGTTGGTGGACCAAAACGTATCGACAGGATAGAGAGAACTCGGAGCGCCGTTGGCATGCACCATTTCGTTGAACGGAGCAATCACTGTATAAGGCTTCGAATCCCAATTTCCAGAGTTGTGACCGGTCACTTTATGATTGATGGTGAAATGGATGGTGTTGCGATGATGATTGCCATCGGTTGCAGCGAAGCTCGATTTTATGCTGACACTACCGTCGTCATTCATCGTCGGAAAATAATCAGTTGTATGAACAACACAGAATGCATCGGGATTCAATTTGCCATCAACAATGACCGGTTTCAATTTAGGCTCGGAGGCATCAGTAATTGGTCCAAACGAAGTCTCTCCGCGTCTACCTTCCATGGGCTCAACGGTGTCATGCTCGCTGTGCAATTTTGACTTGCCGGTGGACCGGGCTGTTGGTGCGGCTGAGATTTCATCGCCGTTCTGAGGATAATACGTTTGTCCGTCGCCGGGTTTGAGACAGACCTCTTTGCCGTTTGTCTGATGAATGACGATTTCATTAGATTGATCGTTGGCATGAATGGCGACGACTTCGTGCGTGCCACCGCTTGTAGTGACACGTTCTTTGCGCAGATTCAGCTTCAGGTCTTTTGCTAACCCCGGAGCGTGGATCAAAGCCCCTATCACGTTGCCTGTGCCGAAGCCGACGAGTGATGAGCTGACTGCGTTGTTCCAATCGACCTGCCCACCGGAGAGCGCGGGAATCACGACTTCTGATGCGGCGTTGGCGGCGCCGGCCGTCACCCCGTTCGTCAGCACTTGTTTGCCGTAATCTTTGACAATTTCAGACCTGGTTCTCTGCGCCAGTTGACGCGCAACGGCTGCTTCTTCCTGGGAAACAGTTCGAGCAAAGTTTTGCTCAATCGACTGTGTCATCGCGGCTCGAGTCTGGGTTGATGCACGGGGAGCCGCTTTCTCTACCAGCGCAGCAGCCTCGCGACGGAAGGAAACTACTTGTTTTTCGCTCATTTGCTTGCCCGTCTGCCCGGCGTAACGTTCGGTAAGTTTCGTCAGACCTTTTTCTAGTGTCTGACGTCCTCCCAGTTCGACCGTCTCTTTGCCAACCGCAGACAGGGCGCCTTCGGTCAGGCGTGCACCAGTGGCTTTTGCAACTTGTCCCGCGCCGACGAACGCTTCTCCACCAATGAAATTCAAAGCAGATGAGAAGCCGCCGATTGCGGCTTGTTTGGCGAAATTATTTACAGTGGAATCGAAATCGTTACCTTCCACCGATTGCAAAATGAGCGGCCGCGCCACCGCACCACCGGCTGCGGCAAGCGACACCACTAGTGCCATGCTGGCGCCTCCACTGACTGGCGCCGCAGCCAGCGCCGCTGCGGTAATGGTGGCATCAACGACGATTTCAGCTAGCTTTTCTTTCGAGCCTTTGTACTGGTTGAGCGCCTCATCGAAGTATGTGTCTAAAGCTTGTTGCTTTTCCGGCGGCAGGGTCTGGTAAATTCGTTCGTACTCAGCCAGCTCGTTGGCCAGCCGGTCGTTGGACTTTTCCAGGCTAAGGCGAGTGCCATCGACAGTCAGTCCACTCTCGCTGTGAATCATCCGAACAACGTGATCGTAGAACATCTGCCGGCCATCTGACTGAGCAGGAAAAATGAGATCTCTGTATTTCTCGCGATCCTTGCTGTCGACATGGCTGATGAAATCATGGTCTAAGTCGCCGCCGTACTTTCTCGTATATTCCGAACGCAACTTTTGCAGTTCATCACATGGTTTGCGCTGCAACTCATCGTAAAACTGATTGTAGTCCTTATCACTACCAATCACGAACAAACGCAGGCGATCAGCCAGATCGAGTTCTTGGTTAGGATTGCCATTTGCCGCGCTGACAACGGCCCGCTCATCAGGATTGTAAGCGGCAATAGCTGCAGCGCGCTCTTTCTCCGGTGCTCTGATCACATCAGCAATCAGCGCCTCCTTGTCAAATCCAAGATTTTCTCGCATTTGCAGCGGCAGATGTCCTGTGTCGAACAGCTGCTCCACGGCGTAACTATAGAAGTTGTGAGGTCTAGTTGCGCCACCAAATGTGCCACCAGCGGTTGCATTCATATTCTTGGTCACGGCCCACTCAATGGTATTTTTGACAATGCGGTCTTCATTGGACAGCTTCTGGTCAGGTTGTTTGAAGCGAGTTCGCACTGCGGGATCGGAAAGCAGCTTCTCAGCGTCACGCAAGGTTTGAGATGCAGGCGCATTCTGTATATCGTCGTACAAAAGCCGATCTATGTTGTCTAATTGGGCAGGCTTTCCCGTGGCGGTAACCTTTTCCAATAATCGCTTGGCATAAACTCTCTCAGTCACATTGAGTTTATTGTCGACAAATTGATCGAGAATCGTTTTGCAGTTGTTTTGGTTACTTTGGTAAGCCGCCGCATCATCCGGCTTCATCAAGGTCAGCCTTTGCAAGATAGTCTTAGTGTCATAACTGGTGCCTAAGCCGAGAACGATGTGCTCGTTGTTGTCGCTGACGACTTCGTTAATCGGGCGATGCACCTCTGCCGCTTCTGCATAGGTGTTCTTCTCGCACTTTTGGTTGATTATATTCATTATGCGCGCAGTTTCAGCGGCATCGACATATATTTTGAGCGACTCCTCGATTTGCTTTTTGAACGAAGCACCATTTTCAGATCTGAGCAATTTCCAATCGTCTTGGCTCAAGTTTTCGGCTCGGTTCAAGATCGCTTCTTTGCTGTGGTGCGCAAGCAAACCCAACGGTGTAAAACCATCGCTGTGACATTTAGCCATGTCACTTATGATCGTCTCTCTGCCGTGCATAAGCTCGTCTTCCCAAATGCTTGCTTCTCGAGTGCTGCCGGCTTTGAGAAACGCTTTGTGCACGATGTTGTAATAATTCAGGGCATGCTTTTCTGAAGCATTGTGTGGCGCCTGGTCTGAGTGCGCAATCTGATAACCAAGATTGAACTGACTGCGTTCTTGTTGTCCGGCGTCGCGGCAGTTCAATTCAATATTGTTTTTGTTGTTGAGAAACCACACATTTTCGGTATTGGCTTCAGTGGTAGTCTTGAGCGAAATACGACCATCTCCGGTGACATCGGTGACAACTCGATTGACGCGAATATCAAAGGGTAAACTGGCAGCCACACCTGAACCAGTGGTCAACGGAAAGACGATTGGAAACAAGAGCCCTGCAGTCAGGATCTCGGGTCCCAGGTTAGGACTTGAATTGTAATGCTCCTTGAATTTAGCGTTGATTAGCTGTTTGAACTGCTGATCCGCCGCAAGCTCCTTACGGGCCTGACCCGCCTCCGGAGTATCTACTCGCAATGCTTCTTTCAGTAAACGAGCGTCGCCTTCTTCGGCCGCAATGTGTGCCAAAAGTTTGATCGAGTCTTTATCTTTCTGCCAGTAGTCACAACCTTTTGCCAAAATTGGCAGAGCTCTGCGCGTAGCAGCCGAAAGTTCCGCAGATTCGTTGAGAGCGTCTTTGTAGCCGACGCCGTACAATGTGCGGAAATCTTTGTCGAGTTCTACCAGTGCTCTGGAGTTCTGCACTTCTAGAACCGCGCGCAACTCCGGATTACCGGCCGAGCTGTCTTCCTTGGCATGTGCCAGGGCAGACATCAGATTGCCTGCGCTGTTGGCACCAGTTCCCTTTGTAGCAAGCTTCGCCTCAAACTGCCGATACTCATATTCGCTAAAATGCGCTTTGGCTTCATGCAGCAACGAATTGGCGTCGCCATGCTGATCAACTTTGTCGTGATAGATCTGCTTCAGACGCTCGATGTCTTGCGGATTAACCACCGGGTTGAGCACGGTCATTGATTTGTCGAAGTCATGCCCGTCAACACGCGAACCAAACTTACGCCGAATAATTGCCTCATGAAGTGCGACAGCCTTCTCCTGAAGCACCAATTCGGCAAGGCGCGCCGGCTGTTCGCCAGCGGATCGAGCGTTGGCAGTATCAGATTTGGTGCCCGGCTCCTGTGAAATGCGATGGGCTTGTTCATCTAATCCAGTAACAGTCAGAAATTGCGTTCCATGCGCATGGGCATATTCGTTGATTGCCTTCAGGTCAGCTTTGAACTTGGTGCTCTCAGGACCGCCATCTTTAACAGCAATCGCATGCAGTTCTTCGTACAACGATTCTGAATCGGTCTTACCCGAAGCCGAGGCCTTGAGAAAATCAATCTCAAACTGACCAACGCTGACTTGCATTGAAGCTCCTTACGCTCGACCGTTATGGCACCGTTGTCCAGGACCTCGCCACGCCGCACGGCAGCTCATTCAATCGTGAGCGGACCAACTTTATGCATGAGAGAGGTTGCTCTAAGGCTAATGGTTGAACATTACAGACACTTTAAAACTGATTAGCCAGTCCAGCTTAAGCCACCACGAGCGAACGGCGATACAGGGGACGGAACTGGGGTGGGGTTGTCCGACTTTACTGATGCCGGCAGGAGTGGGTCGGCCGATTGGCATTTCACGGGCATGGTCATTAAATTTACTGGCCTTCGCGGATCGAGGCACCCGCAGTATGCCGCGGAAGACGCAACCAAAACCTGCTGCCCTTAGATTCGCCATCATCAGTTTGGCGCCCGTCCGACACGCCGAGCGACCCACCGTGTGCGGTGACAATCAGCTTGCAGATCGCCAGACCCAGACCTGTTCCACCAGCTCGGCGAGACAAGGTCGGCACCTGCTCGAACGCCTCGAAGATGCGTTCTCGGTATTCAATTGGCACTCCAGGTCCGCTGTCGATTACATTGATTTCGAAGAATTCTTGATTGTCATCGATTGCTTCAATTGAAACAGTGCTGCCGGCCGGACTGAATTTGATGGCATTAGAAAGAAGATTGACCAGCGTTTGCACGATTTTTTGGCGATCACAATACACAATCCAACGACCTTCAGGCAGGGACAGTGTCACATGACGCGAGTCAGCGAAGTCAGCCAGCATTTGCGCCGCCTCCTCAATTGTCTGGTTCAGATCGGCGTCGTGTGACTCCAGCTGAATTCGTCCTGATTCAAGCTTCTGAAAATCCAGCAGATCATTGACAAAGTTGATCAATACCTCAATGTTTCTGGCTGCTCGAGCAGCCTCTTCCAATATCTCACGCGAAACCTCGCCGGCAGCACCGGACGTAATTAAGCTCATCGAGCCAAACATTGACGTCAGCGGGCTGCGCAAATCATGGCTGATCATGTCGATGAAATCTTGTTTGAGGCTGTCAATCCGTTTGCGCTCTGTGATATCGTGCGCGACGCAAAACAGGCTTTTTTCGATACCGGACCAGAAGCAAGTCCAACTGGTATCAATCACGGTGCCGTCGGGGCGGGTCAACCTCAATTCGAACTCTTGCGTTTCTGTTGATGCACAGGCTTTGCGCACGTGTTCGTCACAAAGCAAACCGTCTTCCGCTGGCACGAGGTCATGCAATTCCTTGCCGATTATCTCTTCGGCGTTATAGCCGAGAAGCTTTTGTGCGGCAGGATTTACCACCTTGAAGTGACCATTTTCGCTCAGCGAACAAATCATATCTCCCGCATTTTCAATCAAACTCATCTCGCGCTGCAACACCTGCTCCATCTGTTGGGAGACGGTATGAAGCAGATGATCAAGCGAGCTAAGTTCGTCGATACCCTCCAACTCAGGCAACAACGCCTGGTGATAGGAGAGCAAACGCGAATTCTCGGCGATGCGCAAAACAGGTTGCTTAATGCCAATTGCATACCAAAAACCAAGACCGATAGCCAGCGCCAGACTGGCGATAATTGCCGCCGCGATCGACACCGCCACGGAGCCGTAGAATCCTTTCGAGTGGGCCGGCCCGCTTAGACGCCGCTGATTCTCCAGGTCACTCAGATTCTGCAAACCGGTGATCATCCGCATGCCAATTGCGTGTTCACCTCTGCTGAATATTGACTTCGCTCCCCCCTGCCAATGAAGAGAGCCCAGTCTCTGTTGTTGATTGCCCCACGCCGTCAGCGAGATCAGTGCCCGCCACTGCTGCTGCAACTGATCGACGACGGTTTTTTCTGCAGCCGAAGGTGCGAGTTCATCGATAATTCTGTTGTACCGTCTTTGAAAGCTCAATACCTCTTGCATATTATCCTCCTGAGCTCGCACTGACACCGGATCAGATCCAGGATGTGCAGTCGGCATGGCATAGAACTCTGTGCAACTATCGAGCAGATTTCCAATTTCGCTAATCAAACGGCGAGCATTGTTCTCAGCAGTCAAATCTGCGTGCATACTGGACAACAAACTGCCGAGCACGACAAGAAATGTGAGCTGGCAAGCAAGTGGAAAAGCCACCAACAACATGCCGCGCCAAGTGAGATTGAGACGAGAAATCATTGCCCGTCTTTCTCCGGCTGTGGCAGTCTAAACCAGAAAGTGCTTCCTTTGTCGCGCTCGCAATCTAAGCCGACAGTGCCACCATGCGCCTCGACGATCGCTTTGACAATTGCCAATCCAAGTCCGGTGCTCTTCATCGGTACGTTGGAAAGAGTACGCGATTGACAGAAGCGCTCGAATATCAGTGAACGTTGATCGGCGGGCACTCCTGGTCCCTCGTCTCTGACGCGAAAAACGACAAAGTTGCCCTCTGGTTTTACAGTGATTGTCACACGAGAGGATCGCGGTGAAAATTTGATCGCGTTAGACAGCAAGTTCATCATCACCTGCGTCAGCCGCTTGCCGTCAGCAACGAGAACGACATCATCTTGCGGCCCTTCGACCTTTACGTCGGCTAGTTTGGCCATGGTGGAGAGATTGGCTGTTGCTTCCTCGCATATGTCAGCCGTACTGACGTTGCTAGCCTCAAGCAGCATTTTGCCGGCTTCGAGCTTCTCAAGCTCCAACAGCTCATTCACCAGTTCGGTCAAGCGTATACTGCTCCTGTGCGTCCGTTCTATCAGAGTAGATACGGATTGTGGCAGTGGTCCCCGCTTGCCCGAACTGAGAATCTCGAGACTGATGCCAACTGAAGTAAGAGGCGTGCGCAAATCGTGACTGACAATGGCAAGAAAATTCTGCTTCAACTTCTGCACCGCCCGCAGTGCCGTGACATCGTGCACCACGCAGAAGAAGTTGCCGTCCGCGGGCAACCAACGCACGCTCCAACGGCAGTTTCTCCACGTGCCGTCTCGACAGCGCATGATGTTTTCCACTTCTCCTTCTCCGCAAGCATCGGCAATCTTCTGAAAAGCGTCCTTCGTCGGTTCGAGCGTGCTTTGCTCAAGTAAAGCCAAGAGCGACATGCCCAATAAGTCATCAGACGGGTATTGCCACAGCTTACTGGTAGCGGCGCTCGCCGCACGAAAGCGCAATCGAGCATCAAGAGAGCAAATCACCGTCGCTGCGTTGTCCAGAATTGCCAGCTCTCTGCGCCGAGCTTCTTTCAAGATCGCGCCTGATTCATGCAACGCCGCGTCAAGTCGGGCAATTTCGTCGCTGCCAGATTGAGGCGCCGCCAGAGGGACTCCTGACGCAAGCAGCCGTGCGTTGTTCTCGATCACGCGCAGCCGTTTCAGGACGTCGGTAGTGAAGAAATAAGCCAGCCCAGCCGACACAACGCAACTGACCAAAACGCCGGCTAAGAGCCATGCGGTCAATGAATTCCGAACCCGCTCCAGCTCCCTCGGCTCCTGCGAGCGCTGCTGCATCTCTATGGACAGAATCCGTTGGGTGAAATCACGCGCTTCAATCGACAAAGCCTGGAGCTTGCCTTGGAAATTCGCAGCCTGGCTGCGAATATCCGATTTATTGATCAAGATCGAGCGTAGGTACTGAAGCAGCGCCTTGAAGTCTTCTTTCAATGTTGTGCCCGAATCAGACAACTGATTGAGCTCCGTCAATCCGCCGCCGATCGTCGTAAGGTAGTAGCGGGGATTGTCGACCATCGCCAGCATCTTATCCAGTTCTATCAGTTGCTGGTCGGGCGTGGAAGTTTTGTCCGTCAGCACCAACGCCCCCGTAGCGCATGTAAGCCTAATTTGATGAAGCCGCATCAGCACTTCATTCGCAGTGTCCAATTGGTCAAATTGCTGCGAGGCCGACCAGAGCATTTGGCTGAGGACCAGCACGAAAGCCAACTCGAACAAGACCGGCACCACGACCAGTATCATCCCTTTAGCAGTAATCGTAAGATTGGAAAACAATCAGCTACTCAAGCAAACAGAGGCAAACAACCATGGATATACATAGCAGATCCTGGCAATTCGTCGCATAAAATTGGCGATGAAACTCAATCTCACCGTTTTAACCGCGAAGATTTTTCGATCGCCGGCAGGATTTACTCCTTAGCGACTTTTTTCTCGACTGTTCCAATCAGGGTCAACTGGTTTGCGTTTACCTGGCAGGCTTGCTGAATGCGCTGGCAGGAAAGCGGCACTGGCAGCTCGACCCATTCGTCCTTGCCGGTCTGCTCGCGACGGGCAGCGCGAATGGCGTGCTTGATCGCAAAGTAAACTGAGTTGCCCAGAGACAGGCACGGCTCGCTGGTCGACTTCGATGCTTTCACGGCCAGCAGCCCGTGTTGCTCCTGTTTGGCGCAACTGGCTGAGTCGCGAGGCACCAGGGTGACGCGCAGATCGATCGGAATCGTCTTCGTGCACGGTGGCTTGTAACTCCAGATGTTGTCGCTGATCAGCCGGCCTTCTTCGTTGAACAGAGCTTCTTCAGTGGTGACAAAACCCAGTCCTTGGACGAAACCGCCTTCAATCTGCCCGATGTCCAACGCCGGGTTGAGAGACTTGCCGGCGTCGTACAGCAAGTCGGTGCGAAGCACGGTGAACTCGCCAGTCAATACATCGATCTCAACTTCCGAGATCGAGAATGAATAAGTGAAGTAGGCAAAGAATTTGCCTTTGTCATAGTGGTCCACAGGCAGGTCGTAATGCGGCGCGGCATAGAGTTCTGTCGCGTGCAGGCAGACCTTTTGCGTGTACGCATGGGCGACGATCTTCTTCCAATTATCCCGCCATTTATCTTTCAAGTTGGCGTCGTCAGGCATCCTCCGCTTAACTTCATCGCAAACCCCTTCGAGGCGCCGTTTCAACTCACGGCAAGCCATCGCTACCGCACCGCCATTGAGGTCGAAGCCAGTTGAGGCTGCAGTCGCTGGAGCATTAACGATGATGTTTGTGCTGTTGGCGTTGACTCTGATGTATTCCAGTGGAACATTCAGCTCTGCCGACGCCACCTGAGCAATCCGAGTGTGAATGCCTTGTCCCATCTCGACGCCACCGTGGCAAACCATGACAGAGCCGTCCTCTTTATTGACCGAGACAAGCGCAGTCGAAGTATTCATCGCAGGCAATTGTTTGAAACCAATACCGTATTTCAATGGAATCATTGAGATACCGCGTTTCTTCCAGCGGTGTTTAGAATTGAATTCAAGCACGCTGTCGAGGCGTTTCTCAAACTCCGTAGTCTTGTAGAACTGATCCCACTGCTCTCTCAAATCGCAATACCACAGCGGTTGCCCGAAGTGTGTCGCTTCGGCATTCTCGTACTCGGCGCTCTTGTAAAGATGCTTGCGGCGAATCTCTTCCGGGCGAACGGTCTTGCCGGTTCGTTTGCTCAAGTCGAACGCCATGTGCTCGATCGCATCTTCCAAGGTCAGATGTGGCTGGACCTGCCCGAACGTGCGCATCGCGGTGTTGCTCGTCTTGTTTGTTTTAAACACGGTGCCTGACGAATGGAAAGTCGGCACCATGTAGCAACCATCAGACATCATGACGCCGCCTTTGATCACAGCCAAGGAGCAATCGATGGTATCGCCGCCGTCTGAGCGCAATTCGAGGCTGATTCCGTTGATGGTTCCATCGTCTTTGTAAGAAACATGATAATCACTTGTATGCGGATGGCGTTTGCCGACGGTTTGCATATCGGTTTCACGATCGTAGAGAACCCGCACAGGCCGCCGGACTTTGAATGCGGCTATCGCGGTCTGGGCTCCGATGAATACGGCGCGATTCTGCTTGCCACCAAATCCACCACCAAGCTGTTCGAGCCTGATTGTAATGCGATTGGCCTTAACACCGAGCACTCTGGCAATCTGCGCCTGATCGCCGTTGGGGTTCTGCGTAGAAGATAAAATCGTCAAGTTGTCATAGTTGCCTGGCATGGCCAGAGCACACATCGTTTCCATATAGAAGTGCGACTGTGCATGTGTGCGCATCGTCCCCGATACCACCGTGCTGCCGGACATCGCCTTGGTTGGATCATCCAACCACTTCGCATCGCTGCCCTCTCTCGTCACTTCGAAGTGTTTGTGAGCAGGATCTGGTGCCTGCCCAGCTCCCTTAGGCATTACGTTCTTAGCGGCTATAGCCTCGTCAAACGAAACGATTGCCGGCAGATCTTCATAGCGGATGCACTCGCTGCTCACATACTCGGCGATCTTCTTCGCAGTTAGTCGTTTCTCCGCCAACACCAGGGCAATCGGTGCACCGATTGAGGTTACGACTTTGTCACTAAACACAGGATCATCGCCGCCGAGGCCGATTTTGTTTGTTCCTCCCTCGGGAATGTCAGCCACCGTAACTAAGGTGACAAAACCAGGAAACTCGCGGCGCAACATCTCTTCGGTCGCTTGGAGACCGGCTTTGAATTCGAATCGAGCATGCGGTCTCGTACTCATGACGAGGACGCCATGATAACCACCGGGCGGCAGTGGTTCGTCAGTAACGTAGCGAATGTCGCCGGTGGCCTGGCTGAACGCAGTGCGCTTCGCAATCGGGTTGGTGAGCGGATCCATTTCAGGCTCAATCTCAAAATGCTGCTGTCCGCTGGAAAGCGGGCGAATATCGTGGTCGGCCGCGGAAAGAGCGAGAGCATCGATCGAAGCAGACTGGGAATGCTTCGCCACATGCAAGAAGAATTTATAGAAGAAGGTCTCCGCCAGTTGACTGCGATATTCTTCGGTGAAGCCTTCTTCTTCCATGGGAACGAGAACTTCCTTCACTTCCTTGCGCAGTTTGTCGAGCGCATTCTGCAATGTTGATTGATCCCATTTCTTGCCGGCCAACCACTTTTCTGTTTCCGGCAATCTGCCGTTGCATGCAGCCAGTCCGCCATAAACAATCGTCATGTCCTCGACGACGTGTTGCGCATTGAGCTTGACTCTAAAGCCTGCATTAACGACAGCGTGAGCCATTTGCGGTCGCCGCGCAATGCGGTAGGTCTGAATGTATTCGTTCTTGGTGCTCAGCGGAATGTCGAAGGAAACATATAATGCATCAGTGGGCAATTCCTCGGCAATGGGGAGCTCCGCCAGGGGGAAACGCCGTGTGCCTTTGTACATCGCCGACCAGACGGTGACATAGGTTCCTAAAGCGGCAAGCACAGTGAAAAGATCAGAGGGGAACGGCAGCCCTTTGCGGGTGTGGCTCTTGGTGATGAACACGTTGCCTGCGACGCTGCCGGCGTTGCGCACTTGAATGCCGGCGATGTGTTGGGCGTGTTGCACCAGCTCCTTCAGCCCGACCGACAGATGGTCGGCGTACTTGCCGATCAACTCTTTCGCCAGATCGACCACATCTTGGATCGGCACAGCCGCGCCGACATGCACCATGTCTGAGCGCACGAACAGTTCAGTCAGTTCGCGAATGCGCGAAATGTCGATGAAAAATCGCGGTTGCTCATGTGGATAGATACCATATGCGGTATTGCCGACGACAAGCTTGACTGATTCAGGACCGGCATACGATGCGAACAAGGTCTTGAGTTCTTGCACTTCTTTGAATGTAGTGGGCCGAATCCAATGCACGCCCTGACCCGAGAAATACAAGCGCTCCAGACTGGCTGTTTCCGGCAAATCTGGGCAGCCGATCTCCATGATTCGTTCGCGCACTTTGATTGGGAAAAATGGATCGATTTGACAAGGTTGGGTGCAGTCTTTCGCTTTGTCATAATCACAAGCGAAAGTGCGCATCCCATGCAAGATAGGACGATAACCCGTACAGCGGCAAAGATTGCCGCCGAAGATGTCTTCGATTTCTTGCTGCGTCGGCGACTCATGCTTTTGCAAATAGGCATGCATGTTCATGACAAAGCCGGGCGTGCAAAAACCGCACTGGGTTCCATTATTAACAGCGATCGAATACTGCACCGGATCGAGACCGTCGTGAATGTTGCCGATGCCCTCGATGGTGGATACCTCAGTGTCGGCGACGGAAGCGAGCAGCCGTAAGCAGGAGTTGATGGCGCGATGATCGATACCATCTCTGGTCCGGCGCGACACCATCACCGTGCAGGCGCCGCAACCGCCTTGAGCGCAACCGACTTTTGTGCCCGTCAGGCCGCGGTCGTGGAGGAAGTCGACCAATAAGGTCGTCGGATCAGGATTGGCTATCCTGATTTCCTGCCCGTTGAGCCAAAAGCGCAAATCGTTGCTGAATCCGAGTAATCGATCTTTTAACGCCTGCGGCAGTTCTCTGGTCATACGGGCCTCACTTTAGGGGAATGTGTAAGCAAGCGCCTGCCAGCAGTCATGATTCATGACTACAAGCCAAATGTTGTTCGGCGGACGCTTGAACGTCAAAGGACAAGGTCTGTAATTGTACAAGATCAATATAAGGATCGAGTCAATAGAAAGATAAAACCGGAAAATTCCCGTCTATGTCGCTTAAATCCGGCGAACCGGTGTTTCGAAGGACTCTGCGCCGAAATTCTCACCGCTGGACTCAACTTTCGCCAAAGCAGCCGCCATTGCCACCACATCTAATGGCAGAGACTGCGGCAATATTTAGTGCGAATCCGCTTCGCCGGCAGCAGCCAAAACGGCTTCTGAAGGCGCTCCTGCTATACTGACATGGCGATAAATCGTTTCCATCAGATTCTCGATTCTGATGTAGCCTGATACTTTCTTGGTAGCGATACTTTCCAGGATGGGCAGCCGTTTTAGACCATGCTCGCGCATCGTCAAAATTGCCAGGGTGGTGGACTCGTTGGCGGTCAAGGCGATCGGATGCGTCATCATGATGTCCTTCACTTGCAGACTCGCTCTTTCCAAAACCGGAACTCGAATACAGATTTCCACCGCCCGCAACAGATCGGAGCGAGTGAGGATGCCGCACAGCTGCTCCCGTTCATTCAAAACACAACAAAATTCCAGCCTTTTTTCATTGACGCGCGAAATTGCCAAAGCAATCGAATCAGTTTCATGAAACGCCGCAGGAAGCGGTTCTATCAATGTTCGCAAAGGAATGTTGTCTACGATATCCTTGAAATCGCCGAGGTTTTTCCATGTAGTGGAGCGCCTCTTCACCGCGCTGGCGACTGCGTCTCGCAGCGGTGCCAGAGCTGTGGACATTTGGCTGAATACACTGCGACCCAGCGCAACGACTTCGAGATCAGACCGCGCCCGCACGGTCGCATTGCGTGGGTGAGCGTCGATCAGCGCAGCCTCGCCGAAGAAATCGCCGGCGCCGAGCACCGCGACAATCTCTTCTTTGCCGTCATCTTGACGGCGCAAGATCTCCACTTCGCCCTCCTGAATGACGTAAAAGTCAGTCGCTGCATCACCTTGATGAAAGACACAATCGCCAGCCGCATAGAAACAGCGATGAACGCGGTTGCTTCGATCGGCTTTCAGGTGCGCCAGACATCGCGGAAACATCAAATCGAAGGTCCATTCCAAACCGACCTGAATTCGCTGACCGAGAGACGGCAGTTTCATCAAATAGATCCCGCGCCAAAGAGCCCACGCGGCAAAGCCGGATATGCGAAAGTCCATAATTTCTGCGACGGCACTATGCCCGCCGATCGAACACAACAGTCCGAGCATTTTGTATGAAAAAGGCTTGGTCGGCTGGTTGCGCAATCGGGCAGCTATGTTTTCGGCAGCGAGCACTCCTTGCCGTTCTGCAAACTGGGCGATCGTCGGACAGAGTGAGCCGTCATGCGCGTTCGTGATCGCCGCGCAGTCGCCAATCGCCCAAACATTGGCATGCCCGGGCAGACTCAGATCGGGCTCAGTCACGAGCCGGTCGTTGTCTTTGCGCAGGTTGAGCCGCGAAATGATCGGCAAAGTGGTAGTGCCGACGGTGCACACTATCGTGCGAGCATGAATGAATCTGCCATCTTTCAGGGCAATTCCCTCGCTCGTCGCTCGAATCGCTTTCGCGCTCAGCACCAGGGTGACACGCTGTTGTTCCATCTTCTTGCGCGCGAATTCGCGCAATGACGGTGTCACTTCCGGCAAGATCGACTCATGCCCGTGCACCACCGTGACGCTGACATCTTCGCTGCGAATGTAGCGAAAGAACTTGAGCGATCGGCGCACCAGATCGTTGATTTCACCGGCTACCTCGATGCCGCTAAAACCACCGCCCACGATGACGAATGATAGATAGGCTTTCTTCTCTTCTGCATCATCGCAAACTTCGGCTTTCTCGAGCTGTTCCATGATGTGCGCCTGCAGTGCCAGGGCATCACCGATGGTTTTGAAAGCGAACGCATGTTCGTCCATGCCAGGAACCAGTCCGAGGTTTGCGCCTTTGCCGCAGGCGATGACAAGCTGGTCGAACGGCATATCGCGCCGCGCGCCGTTGTGCGATTCGTATTCAATCTTCTCGTGCTCGACATCGATGTTGAGCACATCTTCGGTGCGGCAGCACACGTACTGCAGCAACTGCCGAATCGGTGCAGCCACGTCTTTGGGTTGCACAGCGGCACTAACTACTTCGGCCAGCAGAGGGTGAAAGACCGTGTGGTTTTCATGGTTGAATAAAACGATTTCGTAGTCGGCAACTGGCAACAATCGCCGCAACTTTCGCGCGCATTTAACACCGGCAAAACCGCCACCGAGAATAACAATTCGCTTCATATCGACAAATCCGTCGGATTGACTGAGCGAGATTCCAGTTAGCTATATTCCCACCCGCCGCAACTATCATCGGCAATACTGGAACTGAATGCCCAGCTGGCACAAGAGCTTATTGCGCCTTCGTCTCTATGGGTTTTAGCGGGCAACGATGTGGATTGTTACGCGGAGACGGGGTGCGCTGAGCGTCTTTGACGTGCTCGGCTATCCAGGCGGACATTTTCTTCTGCCATTCGGTTTGATTGCCGCTGTCTTCAATTTGTTGATGATCGAACATAATGCAATGCTTCGACTGATCGTCGATGGGAACATGCAAAAGAGCGCCGTAACTATGCTGCTCCCAGTCGACCGCTTCCGGGGTGATACCGAGCATCGCGGCAAACTGCTGGCGTATCCAATCCATACCGCCCCGCCGCTCGTGCGCGTAGTCGTCCATTGTGCAGACCTCACATTCATATTGGTGATCCATATGTACCACGCTGCTTGCGGCTGGGCAAGCTTTGCTGTTTCAAACCCGTTTGGAAGCACAACTTTTGTGATGATCGGTCGTCAAAGATTTGAGCTTATTAATTTCGCGGCATCAAAAAATTGTCACAAAACGCGGCAAAACGCTGACTGACCGCCGGGTTTTGAGACGAATGCAAGGCGCAGCTGTTACACTGGAATGGTTGTCTCTCAACGGCAGGGCGTCACATGAAAAGCTCACGGGTGTTTGGTTCTCTTATTCTAGTGGTATCGGCTTTAATTTCGATCGATGCTGCTTGGTCGCAAACCGTCGACTCTACTCAAATCACAACTCCGGCTAGCCCTGCTTCCGCTACTCACCATCGTCCGCTCGTCGGTCTGGCGTTGGGTGGTGGTGGCGCCCGTGGTGCCGCTGAAGTGGGCGTGCTGCAAGTATTCAAAGAGCAAGGCGTGCCGATCGATATGATTGCCGGCACCAGTATCGGTTCAGTCGTAGGCGGGCTCTACGATGCCGGGGTGCCAATCGATGAGTTGGCCAGCAAGTTCACTGATTCGGGAATCATGAAAGCGTTCATGCCGATTCCGATTTCGATGCGCATAGTTCTGGCACCGGTGATCTACTTGCCTCGACTGTTGGGAGCGCGCCCGTATGACGGGCTCTACAAAGGGAAGATTTTCAGAAACTACGCCAACGGTTTAGCAAAGTCAGAAACTGATATCGAGAAACTACCAATTCCATTCGCGGCCGTTTGCACAAACCTGGTCGATGGAAAGGCTTACCGTATTTCCAAAGGCAACCTGGGCCATGCAATGCAGGCGAGCGTTGCTGTGCCCGGTCTGAAAAAGCCGGTGCAAATTGGAGACAATTTGTTCTGCGACGGCGGACTCGTCGACAACGTGCCGGTGAAGCAAGTACGCGAGATGGGCGCTGATTTCGTCATCGCGGTCGACATCGATGAGGCGTTAAAACCTGTGCCGCTAGACAATTTCCGGCAACCAGGCTCAGTCAGCAAGCAAGCTCTGCGCATTCAACTAGCCAGTCAGGATGGTCCTGCGTGCTGCGCCGCCGATTTTGTCATTCATCCCGACACTGATGGAATTTCCCTGATCTCACGTAATAAAAAAGATGGACACCGCGGCATTCAGTCAGGAATAGATGCGGCACGCGCTGCCATGCCGGAGTTGAAACGCAAGCTCGCTGCCATCGGCATCATCATAACTCCCCAAACAAGCGTGTCCGCCAAGTAACCAGTTGGCTTAGAAGCCGCGTCAACCGGGCTTTGTCGAAAGGTCCAATTCCGCGAATGTCAGTGCGATAATGGTTTCTCAAAGGAGAAACCATAATTAGCATCGATTGTGCGCCCGCGTCAAGTTGATGCTTTTGCCAAAGAGAGAGGCTCCAACTAAAGACGATTTGCGCCTAGAGCCAGACCCCCAAAATCGTCTTGGGATAGCTGATTACAGTCTCGCGAGGCTGAGAACCATGCATGGCTATGACGCATAGATCGACATCAGCAAGCGACCCGTCGGGCAAGGAGGATCTCATTTCATCTCTATCTATAGACCATTCATAGGTGCCATCTTTTGTACCAACTCCATTCGAGCGCAGAATGCGAGGATGCGAAACCGGCACGGGTGTTGAATCATTGATACACCCGACCGACTTATCGTCGCCTATTACGAGTGTCAGATTCGCGCCTGGTTCAACACCGGATAGGAGAACATGCACCCTGCCATTCGCAGTAGCTGTATCGATCTTGATCGCCGAGTTCAGTGGAACGATTCGATCGGGCACACCAGGTTTGACTTCTTTGTGGTCCTTCAAATACGCCTCGAAAAAGGAAGAAAGTCTCTCCCCGCAAAACCTCACATCAGTCGCCTTCGAGAAGTCGTGCCCTTCCCCAGATTTGAAGTTATAGTCGTTGATGCCAATACGGTAGTTTTGGTCTGGCTGGATCGAATTCCAATGACCAAGGTCATTTTGACATTGAGCAAAAACCAACTTTTTGCCTGGCGGCTTCGAAGGATCGTAAGCGTACTTGATTCCGTGAACTTCCAGGAAGCGTGCTCCGAGGTATCCTGACAAACCATTCTCAATTGAATTCAGAAGGGTGGCACCGCTGATAGTAGCAACTACTAAAGTGTTATCAAACGGCAGAACCGATTCAGCATCCTTCGCTGTTATCGCGCCGGCTTCGATGTGGCTGCGAATACCACCTCGATTTTGCAGAACAATTGTCGCACCCAATTTGTGAGCTTCCTCAAACAATGCGTCGCAGACCAGGTCGCCGATCGGTGAGTCCCAAAGATAATCATTGAACGCCAAAGAGTAAGAACCGAGCGCATGTCCTACTACTTCGCGCTCTAAAGCTTTTAGCGGTTTCGCTTGTTCCTCTATATATGCTTTTATATCGGGATCTTCAGGCACTTTGTCTGTAATGTCGATGAACCGCTCGTGGCTTTGATCTTTCAGCAGGCGCCCCGAGGAATCAAAAGCGAGACTGAGTTCGCCGACAGCTCTGCCGTAGCAACCAGTTTGAACGATCATCGTCGAACTGCCGTCAGTGTGATCGACAATAATCGGTGGGTCGATTCTCGTATGCGAATGACCACCTACAATAACATCAATTCCTCGACCCTGGCGAGCCAAGTAGCGGTCGTAATCAATGCCGCAGTGGCTGACCACGACGATTTTGTTGATACCCTCAGCCTGAAGTCGAGCGACTTCGTCCGTGATCACCGAAGTGGGCAATCCACTCTTTCTTTTTACTGTCACGCCACCAAGTGTGATACTGCCGCGTGTAATTTCCGGTGTCGTTGCGCCGATAAATCCTACTTTTTCTCCATGAATGAGTTTCACTACCGATGGTTTAACTAGTTTGGCTAAAGCTGGAACGGCAGAGAAATCCAAGTTAGCGCAGACGACTTGATAATTGGCTTTTCGTAGTTGTTCTGCCAGATTGATCGGTCCGTCATCGAATTCGTGGTTGCCTAACGCGGCGATATCACATCCAATCATGTTGAGGAGATTGACCTCTATTTCTCCGTGTTTTAGGTTGTATAGCGGCGTTCCTTGAAAGACATCACCGGCATCGATCGTGACTGTGTCTCCGTCTTTCGCTCGCAGCTCGCGAATGACGTGACCGATCCGAGCCATGCCGCCCACTAACTTGCCATTCTCGGAAAACGACTGATCGTGCGCATGCAAATCATTTGTATGCAGAATGGTGAATCGAAGATCAGTCTGCTGAGTATTATCAGCGGCGGAAGCAATTTCCGGAAAAGCGAAGATGTTGCCGCACGACAGAACAGCTGAGACGAGTCCGCCGTCGCAGAACAAATTGTCTCCAATTTGCACCGGCTTTTTCAGACCGGGCACAGCAACGCTCGCCTGCAT
>Ga0206819_10028_pt2 | contig 53359 bp, 45 predicted proteins | sample Alteio_BWOrgCont_87_FD_152855 | JGI IMG/M metagenome (GOLD analysis project Ga0206819, IMG submission 152855) | Enriched cells from forest soil in Barre Woods Harvard Forest LTER site, Petersham, Massachusetts, United States -... | ecosystem: Environmental > Terrestrial > Soil > Temperate forest >... | reverse complement strand
GGGCGTCAAACTGCTGGTGGTCATACCCCGTTTTAAAACCAGCGATTATCTTTCGATGTTGAACGGGCTGGTGCACAATTTGTTTTGCATAGACGGCGATCATCAGCTTTCTTGCTTGCCCCAACTGGAACACATTGTCGTTATCGGCAAAGATGTGGAGCTGCAGGGCAAACTGATGTCGTTCGAGCGAGTGATCGCCATGGGAGCAGAACTGCCTGCCGTTGAATTGACCAAGCGCATGTCTGAATTGCAGTTTGATGATCCCGTCAACATCCAGTACACGTCGGGAACGACCGGCTTGCCAAAAGGGGTCACCCTCAGCCACCACAACTTGCTGAATAATGCGATCATGGCTGCACGCGCTATGGATCTGGATAATGCTTCGCGATTTTGTGTTCCCATGCCGTTTTATCATTGCGGTGGCATGATCAGCTCCAGTCTGGCGGTGCTGTCGGTCGGCGGAACTGTCGTGATACCGGGACCGTACTTCAACGGAGACGAGGTGCTGAATGCGGTGCAAGATCATCATTGCACCCATGTTTCCGGTGTGCCGACGATGTTCATTGCTCAGTTGGATCACCCGCATTTTTCCGCCTTTGATTTATCTTCGCTGCGGGGCGGCTTCATGGCCGGTGCACCATGTCCGGTGCAGTTGATGCGGCGTGTCGCCGACGAGATGCATATGGATGAAGTGGTGATTCTGTATGGTTTGACCGAGGCGTCGCCTTTGATGACCGCCACGACCGCTAATGATTCACTGGATGTCCGATCCACTACCGTCGGCCGTGCCATTCCCGGTATCGAAGTGAAAATCGTCGATCCTGTCACCGGCTTCGTGGTACCACGGGGAGTGCAAGGCGAAATTTGCAGCCGCGGGCACGGTGTCATGCTTGGCTATTGGAACAACCCTGGCGCTACGGCTGACGCCATTGACAAAGCCGGCTGGTTGCACTCGGGCGATCTCGGTGTGATGCAGGAAAGTGGATTGGTCAATATCACCGGGCGCAAGAAAGACATGATCATCCGCGGCGGTGAAAACATCTATCCTCGCGAAATCGAAGAGGTTCTTCACGATCATCCCGGTGTCACTCAAGCCCAGATCTTCGGCGTTCCCGATGAAAAACTGGGCGAAGAAGTGGCCGCCTGGATCATGATGAAACAGGGTACGCATGCTGATGCAGCCCAGATTACCGACTGGTTGAAAGAACGCATCGCCTTCTTCAAGGTGCCGCGCTACATCAAGATGGTCAGCGAATTTCCCATGACCGTCACAGGCAAAATCCAAAAATTCAAAATGCGCGAGCAAATGATCAAAGATCTAGGTCTGGAAGGCGCCTCGCAAATCCAAACCGCCTGACCCGGGTGGTTCGATTACTTGCTCGGCGACGTTATTCTGAACGGGGCGGCGTCGAAGATTTCTTTGGCTGTACTGTTTGCTGACGCCAGATCACGATCGCGCAGCTTCGTGTTGCCTAATTTGTCGTAGGCGGCGGCTCGTTTGTTAAGCAGTTCGGCATGGTCGCGTTTGAGGCTGATCGCCTGCGTGTAGTCTGTAACAGCTTTATTGAAGTCACCAGTTTTCATTTCTATGTCGGCTCTGACTGAGTATCCAAGCGAGTCTCCACGACTTGTGGCGATCGCGCTGGCGGCATCAGAAAGTGCCTCTTTGACTTTGCCATGGCGGCAGAGGATCATTGCCCGATCCGCGAAAATGATTTGGTTCTTGCGCAGAGATAGATATCTCGAATAGTCTTCTATAGCCTTATCGTCCTGTCCCATGACCTGATCCACACGTCCCAACTGGCGCACGGCATAGATATCTGCTGGACTGATTTTGCACGCCTTGGCAAAATCATTCTGGGCGAGCTGCCAATTTTCCAGTTGCATATAGCATTCCCCACGCCCCACGTAAGCAGATTGCAAATTGGGAGCAAATTTCAATGCAAGCGTGTAGTCTTTCACGGCGGTCGCTGGTTCGAATGCGCGTTTGTAATATTCGGCGCGAGCCATATAGGCAGCGGCTGAACCTGGGTTGTTCTTCACGTCTTCTTCGAGTGGGGACAGTCCTTTCTTGAAGTGCTCGTACTTCGAGTCAATTCCTTTGATCAAATTCAACGACGAGGCACTGTGAGCGTCACTGAGCGCGATCTTTGCTTCGGCGTTCTCAGGGTCGCACTCAATCACTTTCTTCAGAGCATCAAGTCTTCCTTTTTCATCGTCGGTGACTTTGCAGACATGGGCCATGAGCGACCAGGTCGAGGCGTCTTTGGGCTCCAACTGTACTGCTCTTTGCGCCTCGCTGCGTGCCAGATTGAATTTTTTTTGCTGCAGGTAGACCCAGACTCTCACGTGAATAGCGGGGACGAAATTGCGATTGATTGACAGAGCGTGCTCTGCATCTTTTAGCGCCGCGCCTGAGTTTCCCATTCGGAAATAGGATTCACCGCGTTTGGTGTAATTTTCCACACTGGTAAACCCGAGTTTGATCGCCTTGTTGAAGTCCTCTACCGCAGCTTGGTGCTGCCCGGTCTGCTCAAGCAATTTGCCGCGTTGTGCGAACAGGTAATTTGCTTTGGGATCCTTTATGAGCGCAGTATTCAAATCAGCAATGGCAGACTTCAAGTTACCGCGCGCGATCTCGGATTGTGCGCGGAACCAATAAACGGAGACGTCCTTCGGATTGAATTTGATTGCCTCGCTGGCTTCGCGATTGGCTAAGTCGAATTGACCCATGAATATGCAGCAATTCGCTTTGCCGGCATGCGCCAGCTCCTCGAATTTGCGATTCCGTAGAGTCTGATCATATTGTCTAATCGCCTCAGGATAAAGGCCAACATCAGCGCATAAGGCAGCAAAGGATAGCGGCTCGAATATTTTGTAGGATTCTGCGCGTTGAACTTCAGCCAGTGCCTTTTCAGGCTGGTGTTTGCGAGAATAAGCATGCACGATCAGCTCGATTGCCGACCATAATTTCGGGTTCAGTCGCAACGCCGTGTTGCAGTCCCGCAGAGTTTTGTCGTCGTCACCGGCGTTCCAAAAGCACTGAGCTCTTATCCAGTAAGCCTTTGCGTCGTTGGGGGACAATTGTATTGCTTTGTCTGAATCAGCTAACGCCAGGCTATCTTTCAGATTGAGATGGATAGTTGCTCTCAGCATCAAAGCCATAGCGGATTTGGGATCCAGCTCCACCTCTCGATTCGCATCTGCCAACGCCGCTTTGGGGTTGTTCTTCTGCATGTACGCGTTGGCACGGAGGTCGTAAGCCCAAACGTATTTTGGATCGAGAGACAACACCTTGTTGCAGGCGTTGATCGCTTTGTCTGACTGACCCAAAAGCGCGTAGCATTCTGCCAATTTCGACCAATACAATGTGCTGGCAGGATTCGACTGCACTAGCCGCAAATAGCAGCCAGCTGCTTCCTGATAGTTTCCCTTCAGCCGCAGTTGGCTGGCCTGTTCATCAGTCACATTGGACCCAGCCCAGATGGCTGGCATCGAAGTCAGGCAGGCAACCGCGCAAGCAATAATAATCCGAGCGCGGGCACGAATCAGATTCATCGGATAGTTCCAAGTTTAATTACTGGATATGGACGTGTATCGGTAAAACTGCCTGTTGAGCGCCTCTGCATTTCCTTGAGCATCACGATTGCTTCCTTTTGGTTAGGCTCCAATTCCAGCAGTTTTTTCAGAGCGTAAATGCATTGCTTGTTGTCGCCTGATGCTCCGTAAACCTGCGCCATGAGCTCCCAGGTATGCGCGTCATTGGGAGCCAACTGTCTCACCCTCTGAAAATCAAACATGGCGAATTTGTATTTCTTGTATTCTAAATTGACCAAAGCGTGCACATGAAGAGCATGAATACAATTGGGATCGATTAACAGCGCTCGGTCGGCGTCCTTCAGTGCAGCAGGCAGGTCTGCCAAGGTGAGATAGCAATGTCCGCGTTTGGCTAAGACTCTTGCATTGATCAACTTGAGATTGATTGCGGTGGTGAAATCATCTACAGCCTGGCGCGAGACATTTTGCTCCATGTACACCTTGCCGCGTTCGAAGAATAGAGTCGCATTTTTTGGATCATGCGTGATTGCCGATGTCAGATCCGCTATCGCCAGTTTACCCTTATCTTGAGCAGCTCTACATCGAGCGCGCAGCACATATACCTGTGAGTTATTGGGATTGATTTTGAGGGCCTCAGTCGCCTCATCGACGGCTTTATCGAGCCGACGCAGTTGAAGGTAACAGGTTGCCTTTCCGGCGTGCGAGATCTCTTGATCCTTGCTGTTCTTCTCTGCTTTGTCATACTGAATAATCGCTTCCTGAAGCAGTCCTTCATCTGCACACAACTTGGCCAATGCCAGCGGTGTAAATCCGCGCGTCTCTGCTTGATGAATCTCGGCAATTGCCTGCGGCTGTTCGTACCTTTGCATGCATGCGCGCACTTTTAAAGACACGGCCATCCACGATTTTGGATTAAGGCGCAGCGCGTTATCACAGCAAGGTATCACTTCGTCGTAATCATGCGTGTTGAAGTAGATTTCTGCCCTTTTCGTATAGAGATCCGGATTCTTGGGTGAAATATCCAAGCAAGTGTTGAGATCGGCCATTGCCGGTTTCCAATCTTTCAGCGCTTGATAGATTACCGCTCTTAGGTAATACCCTGCTACATCTCGTGGACTGATTTCGATCAGTCGATTGGCGTCCTCCAGGGCTGATTTGAGATTGCCCTTCTGCAGGAAGGCATTGGCGCGCAGGTTGATGGCCCAGCCACATTTGGGGTCGATGGACAAGGCTTTATCCGAGGCCTCAACTGCTTTGTCGGAATGTCCTAAGAGCACGTCGCATTCTGCTAATTTAGTCCAATACAAGGGGTTTGACGGATTCGATTTGACCAGCTTTATGCAACAATCAGCCGCCTGTTGAAATTTGCCGCCTTCCCTCAGTTTGCAAGCTTCCTGGTATTCGGCGTCGGACGTCGCAGCCAGTGCCGGCATGATCGAATAGAGTGCGGTAGCGAACCACGCGGCCGAGCAGGCGAGAAATAGGTGGCGCGATCGACTGGGTTGGCTCATTCTTCCACTCGAACTGTTACGCACGCGATATACCCGCGCCTGCCCAATTCTAGGCAGTCCAACCGGCTGCACCCCATTCTGGGGGGCGCCCCAACGCGAAACATTCAAACCCCCGCTACTACTCTATCCCCGGCCCGTCGAGGTATTGCATTCAACCTGGAGCAAGACAAATTGCTTTGATTCATTATTTGCTATAGAAATCGACGATCGGCGAAATTGATAGTAAACGATGAATGTTTTTCTGAAAATATCCATCATTTGTAATCAAATGGTTTGTTGCTCGGCTCTCGGTGGAAATTTGCGGGCGGTAGTACTGCAGTCCAGGAGGCTCCTGATTGAACAATCGCGACCCCGTAAGCGTTGAAATGTCGCGGCCATAACTTTGATGCTAATGCATCGATCGAATCACATCAATGAATTGTTCGGAAGTATACGGACATCCCCGTCGGTTCATCAGTATCTTGCCTGATCGATCGAGAAATACTAATGTTGGTGGGACTGTCACACTGTATTTTTGGGCTACCGCATTGCCAGATTGATCATTCAGGTCGTACCGATGAAATTGAATGCCTGGCATCTTTTGTTGAGTTTCGCTCCAAACTGGCTCGAATGCTTTGCACGACGCTCAAGTATCAGTGTAAAACTCAAGTATTCCGGCAACACCTTGCGACGAGGATGCTGCCGGCCATGCCGGAGCAGATGATCCTGTCGCTACCGATCGACTGCTGCTGCCGACTTCCAGCGAATTCAGTGCCGTCTGCGCGTATGTCTTAATTGGATCAGTGCCATATTTGGTGGTGAGAGCAAATTCCGTCCTGGCTTCCGTTCTGTTGCCCATCGACTGATAGCACAACCCCAGATAATAATGCGATTGCGCATTAGTCGGATAAGCAATGGCATATTGCTTGAACTCTGCCAGTGCCTGGCTATATTTGCCGGCATTGTAATGGGCGATGGCTTGATTCCATGGCACAGGCGCAGCAAGTGCAGCAGCTGCCGTGATCAGCGAGGCAGTTAGTCCGATCACGAAGTGAAAACGAGATTTATGCAAGTCCCAGTTCCTGTGGATTGTGTTCTATGGACAATTCGATTTTATCAGAAGCACACTAAGATAATCACAGTCAACGCTAAAGTAGACTCGCTGTTTACGGCCAGAGTTCGTCATTGCTGGACATGAATTGTGGCGAGGTCAGGCTGTAGCCAAAGCGCACCGAATCTGATGCCATCACGGAAGGAAGAATGTAGACATCGACCTTGGCTCCGACAAATTTGTCGAATAACTCGTGCACGAATGGGCGGTCTGCTCTGAACTTGCGTTCTTCGATCGAATACGCGCCTTTGAATTCTCCATTACAAATGAAACCCAGTCCGCATGGGGTTTGCGATGACTTTTCATTGACAGTGACGCAGCCGGTCTCCTTGCGTTGGGCAAGCTGATCGATCATTTCGTCGGTGTATTCCTTGTTATCCGTTTCTTCTGAACGTTCCACCACCACACCGAGAAACAGCGAGGACATCGAGAGTACAAGCTGCTCCGGCAGATCATATGATTCAACGTCGGTATCTGACTTGCTCAGATCTTCCACCGTTTTTTCCAATGCCATTTCAATTGGGAACGGATCTTTTACTGGTTTTGTTGTATAGACGCAACCCACAGCGCGCCCGTGATAATAGAGAATGGCTGACCGAGACAGTTCTGCTCGGGAGTCCATTTTGATGCAACCGGTAAATTCGTTCTTCTCGAAAGTCTCGAAAAATTCCATTAAATCGGCGGGCGAAAGATTTTGCTGTTTTGGCAACGAGACGAACGGTGGCATGATCAAGTCGACCGCGCGCCTCAATCTGATCGAGCGCGGATAGGAGTCGGCCCAAACGGCAAACGCATTTTCCGAATCGCTGGCGGTGCTTAACTGCACCCGCTCCGTCGTGCCGATCATGAAGGCATAGGCGAGCAGTGCTCTCTCACCGTTCATGCAGACGAACGTTGCTGGAACAATGCGGCCGATATCAATCGTTTCCTGGCTGGGGAGAAATCCCTCAATGCCGCTTGGTATCAGGGTTACGAAATAGCCACCCGTTGCCGGCGACTTGACTGTGCAGGTAAGACTGTCACCAGGTTTGAGTTTGGTTGTTTCCGACGATGGATCTGTAGGCATTGCAGTCGTATCTTGTCGAGTCTCGCCTGGGCGAACCAGCGCATATTCGCAAGATTTTACCACCGCGAATTGCGGTTTGGGAGAATATATATTCGCTCCGGCGGCTTCGTCCCTCGCCGCCTCCGCTGTCCATCCGCTTCGGCTGCGACGGCTCCTCGCCGCCTTGCCTTCGCTGCTTGTTGAGTTCCTATATTCGCGATTCCTTCGCCCTAGTTCACTGCTGTCAGTAAGAGCGGAGTGCGCGTTTCGAACAAATGCCAGATGCCGCTGCCGCGCATTTCGGATCGTAGGGTATCGGCTTTTGGTCCGCGTCCCAACTGCTCAAGCACGTTGGCGTAGTTTTCCATCAGGTTGGTCACTGTCGGATGCGTTCTGCCCAATGTGCGTTTGCGAATCGGCAAAGCCCGTTCGTAGAGCAGCTCGGCGACGCCGTATTTGCCCTGCGCGTGATATACCATCGCTAAATTATTCGCAGCCATGCCAACGTCGGCGTGCTCAGAACCGAGCGCTTTGTTGTAAATGGTGAGCACTTGCACCGTTAGCGGTTCGGCGTCGGCGAAACGGCCCTGATTGTAATAAACGCCGGAGAGGTTGTTAAGGCAATTCGCGGTTTTCAAATGAAACTTGCCATAGATCTCCTCGGTGACTGAAAGTGCGCGCTTGCAATATAGCTCGGCTTTGTCGAGGCGGCTGCTGGCGAAATAAATGCTGGCGACGTTGTCCAAGGTATAGGCCAGACGCGGATCTTTGCCGCTGAACTGCTCGGCGACTTCCAACGCTGCCAGCCACATGGCTTCGGCTTTGCTGCTGTTGCCGTAGTTGGAAGCCCTTTCTGCCTCTTGCTTGTAATGGTCCCAATCGGCATTGGTGACAGTCATGACCTTTTGGGCTTCATTCGCTTTTGTTTCCGGCTGCGATTCGAGTTTGTGGAATTTGCCGGAGTTCGAGTATTGAATGCGCCGGACGACGCTGCCGAAGTCTTCCTTCACTTCCATCGGCATTGGCATCATTTGACTAGTGTGTCCCCAGCCGGGCGACGCGTTGGACGTGGCTGCAGGTGCGGAGTTAATGCCGACAGATTGATTTGCAAGCATTGCGGGCGATCCTCACAAGAGATGGCGTAAACGAGATCTGGGCTGCCTTATCGAAGTGAGTCATCCGTTGTGCTTTGTCTGGCAATCCAAAAGTTGGATCTGCCCAAAGCACAGCAACGGACCAGTGAGTGCCGGGAAGGAGTAACGTAGTAACATCGAAGATCGTGTCAATTATAAGCTCCTTTTAATGAATGTCAAGATATTTTGACCCGAAAATGCCAAGAAAATGTCACAAATGTGTGATTCGGCATAGGGCGGGAAACTTCGGGCCTGTCCGAGAATCCCATTTGCGGAAACGCGGATTATCTGCCGCTTGCGGCCCGGGTATATTTGTTGTGGACTGGGCTTTCCCGCGCACATGATGACATCCAGGCGTTGAAGGAAAAATTTGGTGGTCAGCGTCGTCGAAAAAGTACTGTCGAAAATCGGCTTGAACAGCAACTGGCCGTTGCTGCGCAAATTCGAGACGCTGATCTTCGCCGCTATGCTGGCGCTGCTTCCGTTTTTCGCGCTCAAGGTCGTGAATGTGACCACTACGTCGCTGGCGGTCAAGAATACAACCGTGGACCTGGTCAAGGATCTACGACGGGCGCGCCAATTTGCCAAAGAGCACGGCGTGAGAATTTCGGTCGTCAGCCGGCAGGAGAACAAGATGGAAGCCGGCGCCTATCTCATCGAGGATGACTTCCGCACGATCGAGGAGATTGTTCTGCCCCGCGGGGTGGCGGTCACCGGCATGGTGAAGTTTGACCCACACGGAATTCCGCTGCAACCGGCCAGCTTTCTTATTACCAAAGCCTCGAAGCAGAACAAGGTGATCGTGGACGCCAACGGCATTATATCGGCGCCGTAATCATTAAATGTGGTATCGAAACCAGCAGCTAGGGCTGAATTGCGATGCTCGATCGGCGGCTTCGGGCATACAATTTGGCCGTGATGCGTACTACATATATGTGAGTTGGAATGTTCCGGTCCAACAAGACAAAAGTCCAACGAAGCCGATCCACTCACGGGCAACAACTGGTGGAAGTGATCGTGGCTGTGGCGATAACCGGCTTTCTGGCTGCGATGATGGGCGCGAGGCTGGCGCAGTTGTTAGCTATGTCAACGCTATCAGAGAACCAACTCAAAGCAGAAGCTGTGGCGCAAGAACTGTTGGATAGAGTTTGCATGACACCGTGTGAAACACATCAGTCGCAAAAAGATGTGATCCAGTAGCAGAATTAGTATCTGTCGCGTTTATGCGTTGGACGAAATCATCTAGATCTGCTGGGGTGAGCATGACGAGACTGTTTGAATTTCCGTCATGTGCAAAACTTTGAAATTGATGGCACCAGCGCTACCTTGATTGCCACCACTGCTAATACCGGATTATTACGGTTTGATGACTGCCAAAATGTCACCTTGCGAGCGTAACTGCTCAATACTTCGCCATCGTTGGGTCGACTTCACTGGACCAGGCTTCGGTGCCACCGGTCAAATTGAGTGCGTTGTATCCATGCTGGCGCATGAAACGCACGCATTGAATGCTGCGACCGCCGAGGTGGCAATAGACGATGACGGTTGTCTCTTTGTATGGCTCGAGTTCGGTCAGACGCTGTTGCAGCTGACCGATGGGAATGTGCAAACTGTTGGGAAGTTGGCAAATGGCCACTTCCTGTGCTTCGCGGACATCGAGGATGGTCAACGTTTCTCCTTGATCGAGCCTGCGTTTTACCTCTGTGGCACTGATCTCTGCATTAGCGGTGTCGAACATGTTGGTAGCCTCTGACGCGAATTGAGGATGATTATAGTGCTTGACGAGCAGCCATGACGAAAATCGAAACCAAGCCGAGCGGCTAAAGTTAAACTATAATCGGGGCATAAGCTTTTGCAGAGGTTTGGCAGTTGTTGACATTGGATGAAGTGCTGCGGCAGGCGCTCGAGGGCGATCAGAAGATTGATAAGTACGAGGCGCGCGTCATACGTGAGCTGATCATGGCTGATGGCATCGTTTCTGAAGAAGAAAAGAGTTTTCTGGAAAACGCGCTGCGCACCAACCAGTTCGACTCCGACGCCTTCGACCTGCTCTCCGGAATTTTGCTGCGATCGCATTTAAAGGAATAAACGAAGTCGCAGCCGAAGCGGATGGAGAGCGGAGGAGCCGAGGGACGAAGGCGACGGAGCGGCTAAAGGAAATGAAGTTGCAGCGAAGGCAAGGCGGCGAGGAGCCGTCGCAGCCGCAGCGGATGGAGAGCGGAGGAGCCGAGGGACGAAGGCGACGGAGCGCATAAAAAAGTCTCTGTCTGGTCACCGAAGGGCTGAGCTTCGGCACGGCCGCTCGCCTGGCCAATTTTCGTGCATTGCCAAGCGTCTGCCAAAAGTCGAACCTAAACTGAGGCTACCCACATGTATATGCCGCGTTGCGAATTGGAGGAACTGACTCTATGTCCTCACATCATTTCAACTTTGAATTTTCCGATGGCCGCAGAGAAGACCATCACGGCCTTGACCTGAAAGGCGGAATCGAATTAGTAGGCTCACTGTTCGAAGGGCACCGCAGAGAGAACCGCTCCTGTGACCCGAATGACACTTGCCCCGTTTCTATCTACTATCCAAATCTCCAACCAGCGGCTGATGATGCGTCCTGGTGTCAAACTCCGCAATCGCGGACTGAGCCTCGCGAACAAGGTTGGTTTGAGCGCAATAAACCAGACTGGATGCGTTCGTACGGCGACGGATATCAGCGCACGGATGGAACGATTGCGTCAAGTGACTGCCCGCGGCAACAGACATGGCCAGAGATTGGTTCTGTCACGATGACCGGACCAAACGGCAGTGAATACACGCTCGACAAAAACAATCACATGACTGCCATGTGCGACGAAGCGCATCGCAACTTTAGCTTCGGCTGGGATCTGCAATCGAAGGCGCTGAACTTTGTTCACAATGAAGAAGGAGACTGGGTGCGCGGTAAGGGCTGCCAACCTGGTGAGTACACTAATACGTGGACCAACCAGAGGACTCAGGCTACGTGGACCGGCGATGTCCATGTCGGCACAGTCAAAGACGGGCACGGACACAGTCAGGTCGGCTACTCGTTTGATGATGGTCAGACGAAACAAACCTACACCATCGACGGTGTCAAATCAGAATCGACCTCCAGCGATGGTCAGCCGTGCAAGCAAATTTCTACGGACGCTTCCGGCTACACGACAACGGAAGATTTCCGCACTCACTTCACCAAGAAGGATGATCCTAAAGGTCATACGATGTGGATGACGATGACCGACGCCGCCAATCACAAAGTACGTTTCAGCAACTTCGATCAAAGCGGCAATGCCGGCATGGTTGAAGATGCATCCGGACAGTGGAAACACGTGCAAGGCAATGAATGGTCCTACAAGCACATGGTTGACGGCAAAATGCGGGCAGACCGCAAATTTGGTGAAATGCAAGTCAACATGGATCAAGGCTGGTACAAATGGCACGATCAATCTAATTACACCAATACTCATTATTCAGATGGAACATCCTCATATAACTACAACGGCAATACGATGGTGACTCGTCCCGATCGCTCAACGACCGGCTACGACAGCGACGGCAATGAGTTTCCCTGCGATCCGATCAATGGCAGCGTTAAGTACGACGTGCGTAACGGCGTAACTGTGCGCGCTCATCTTGCCCTCAACGGTGCTCAGCTCGATAGCACCGGCAACATGAGAATGGACGCCAACGCTCCGATCAACGCGTTCGAACCAGGAATCTGCGTCTACTCATCTGGTGACAAGAAGAACGTCAACTACACGCTGTTGCCTGAAGACGTCGGGGTGATCAAAGATCTGGAAAGCCAGGGCAAAAATGTGGTTGTGGTTGAGAACCACACTGGTCGCTATGATATTTATTCTGGTCTGGGCCGCGCTACGCCAATGATCAATCAATTCATCGATCGCAACACAATCATCGGCCAGGCTGATGACAGCGGCGTAGTCAACTTCAGCGTACGGCGCCAGCGTGTCAGCGGACAGGCCGTACCGGTGTCGAGCAGCTAGCTGATATCGAGCTTGTAGCCGACACCGTGGATGGTGCGAATGATCGATTGCTGTCCCTGCACGTCGACCTTCTTCCTCAATCGTTTGATGCAAGTAGTCAGAGCATCGATGGTGGCATCGGACTCAGACGCCCAGACCCGATTGAGAAGCGCATCAGCACTGAAGACCTGATTAGGGTGACGCATGAGAAATTCGAGCAAGGCGAACTCTTTCGGCAGCAAACGGATTTGTTCGCCGTTGCGCACGACCGCATAGTTGGAACGATCCAGCGAGAGATTGCCATGTTCGATCACGTCGCCGACGTATGCCTGCGGACGGCGCAAGAGTGCGCGCAGTCTTGCAGATAGCTCTTTCATGTGAAACGGCTTGGTGAGATAGTCGTCCGCTCCGGCGTCGAATCCTTGCTCTTTGTCGGTGACAGCGTCTTTGCCTGTAAGCATCAACACTGGCGTAACGCCGCCGTTGTCGCGAAATTCTTTGAGGATATCAACGCCCTGCATTCCGGGGAGCGCCCAATCGAGGATGACGATGTCGTACTCATAAAACTGCAATTTCTCCAGCCCTTCTTTGCCGTCGCCCACCACTTCAACATTGTGGTGCTCGATCGTCAGCCAGTCTCTAATCATTCGACACAGGCCTGCATCGTCTTCAATCAGCAGCAGTTTCGCCAAAGTTTCGCCTCGTCGCCCTCAATCAACCACCCGTTATATTAACGCGGAATCGTGCTCACCGTTCACCATTACAGCCCGCCGAACCGCAGGGGCGCGTCGATATTATGAAGATTTGTAAACGGCGGCGGTGCCGGATTCGGCTGGTGGCTGCTGGTCGGCTTTGGACAGGGACTTTTCATTGACTTGCTTGCTTTGCTGCTTTGGCAGACAAAACCAAAACCGACTTCCCTGTCCTTCAGCACCACTTTCGACACCGATCTTTCCATTGTGCCTTTCGATGATCGCCTTGCATATGGCCAGACCCAATCCGCTGCCGCCTTTCTGTCTTTCGTCGCTGCGATCGATCTGTTTGAAACGTTCGAAAATCGCTTCTCTCGAAGCCTCCGGCACGCCCCGCCCGATATCTTCTACGGCAATCCTCGCACCGTCTGCGGTGTCAGCTACAGATACGAAGACTGTCGAATTTTTGGGAGAGAATTTAATCGCATTGGAAAGCAAGTTGATCAGCACTTGCACCAGCCGATCGGTGTCTGCCACCAGCTCAATATTCTGATGTTCTTTCACTTGCAGTGCTACTTTTTGCTGGCTGGCGAAGCCTTCCACCGCTTGCACTGATTTTTCGATCACGGTGTCGACTGATGTTTCGCTCGGCCAGAGCTGCAGCATCCCAGATTCCATTTTTTCGATGTCGAGCAAATCGGTGACCATGGCGATCAGCCGGCTGATGTTGCCCTCGGTCACCGTCAGGCTCTCTTTGCCGATGTCGGATAGAGTGCCGTAGGCATTGACCGAAAGTAATTCGAGAAAGCCTTGAATCGACGTCAGCGGTGTGCGCAGATCGTGACTGACCATGGCGACGAAATCTTGCTTCATGCGATCGACGCGCTTGCGCTCACTGATGTCGTGGGCAACGCAAAACAATGCCGCCTCAGTCGCCGACCACTGCACAGACCAGAGCATGTCGGCGATCGTTGCATCTTTTTTCTTGATTCGATTTTCCAGCGGCGCAGTCGACTGATTGTTGATCATGTTTTTGATCGCTTCATTGGTTTTTTCAACGTCGTCTTCACTAACAAATTGAATCAGGCGGTTGCCGATCAACTCGTCTGGAGAATACCCCCAACACTGAATTGACGCCCGGTTGACAGCGGTGAACTTTCCCTCTGCGCTAATCGAGCAGATCACGTCGACGGCATTTTCAACGATTGCGCGTTCTTTGCGGCGCAATTCATCGAGTGCTTCGGCCATTCTGCGAAAAGTCTTGTCGAGGCTGGCGATTTCGTCGGACCCGGGTATCGGCGGGCGAAGCTCTTGTTCGGTAGCCAGGCGCAGTGTATTATCCATCAAGACATTCAGGCGGCGAGTGGTGCCTCTGTTGAAAAAGATCGCCAGGCAAACTGCGAGAAACACATTGAACGCCACGCCAAACCAAAGCAAATGCTCGAGCTGTTCGCGATAGCTTTGCTGCGATTTCTTTGTGTCGACCTGTGTTTTCTGCTGCTCTTCGACAAGCCCGTCGGTTTCTTTGAACAGCTCCTGCATCATTTTATTGGCGTGGACCCAATAATTTTTTGCCGCGGCCGGATCGCCGTCTTCGACTAATTCATGGGCTTGTTTCATACCGTCCATCGTCTGCATCAAGAGCGATTCCATGCGGCTCCACTTGGCACGTTCATAGGCATTCTTTTCTACCAGCCATCGAAGAGTGTTTGATTCGATGCGTACCTGGTCAGAGATTTCGTGATAGCGTTCATAAAAATGTCTCTGCTGCATGATGTGCCAGAGCACGCTGTCTGTGCCCGCTTCCAGCAGCAAGCGCAACAGTGTATTGGCGTGGTTGGCCACGTCACGTGCATGCGCCTCGCGCTGGCGCTCCATGTCTACCTGCTGCAGTGTGTGCATGAGCACCGCCACGAAGGTAAGCTCGAAGACAAGCGGAATCGCGACGAGGATCAGGGCTTTATGCGAAAGTGTGAAGTTGAAACGCATATGCATTGCAGGCGGGACGTCCTAACATCCCTATTCCCACAAAATGCGTTGAGCCAAGCTCGGACCGACGCCGAAATAGCGGTCGACCAGTTCAGGTTTGGTCTCAGTCGCGACCATGAAGCCTGGACTGACGTACTTGTTCCACGAGGCTTCGAACGCTTCGCGGCCCTTTTCCGAGCGGGCGAGCAGGGACGGCACTGCGTGGTAACCGGCGATTCTGGGCTTGGCCTTGCCGGCCAGATAGCTCTTGCAAAAGTTGTGTTCTTTCTGCTCGAAAGAGGATTTTGGCTTGCCGACGGCGAACTGCCGTATCGTCAGAGCGAGCCGGTTGATGAGATGTGATGGCTCTTGTCCGATAATTTCAGTACCGGCGCGGTCCTTTTGGTCTGGCTCTGCTTCGTCCTGCGCTACGAAATATTCATATTTGGGAATCATGAACGGCTGACCAGTGATTGGTGCCATTGCCTCTTTGAAGGCACCGATGAAAATATGCGATTGATCCGACTCGATGTTGTCGAGGAAGACCCGGTACGTTCCATCAGCGCGAGTTGTGACTTTGATATCGTCCCTGGTGACAGTAGCCGGCAGAAATTTTCTTTTTTGCAGTGCAGTGAGCACGGCTACGGCAATGTCCTGCAGGGACGAATCCTGTGTGTTTGGCCGACAGAGATCGCGGCGGACTTTGTCGAACAAAGCGATCGATTTCTTCCTGCCCAAAGCCAGCATCATCACCAGTGGAATCGAGGCGGCATAAGGGGCGAGAGGACCGAGCTGAGCGGCAAATGCAAATGCAATTAGGGCAGAACCGACAGCGCCGAGGGCTGAATATTCTGCCCAGACCCCGACGAAGGCGGCGCGCAGCTCGCGAGCATGCGCCGTGTACTGCAAGTTTTTGCGAATATGAGGCGGAGTCAGAGCAATCTTGCGCAGGCTGCTCAGCTCAATACAGCCAAGGGTCTTGTTCAAATACGGCTCGCCTACTTTCCAGAGCCGATAATTGCGCTCACGCAGCAGGCTGCGTTGCATCATCTCATCGTTGAAATGCTCTGACGAAGCGAAAACCTCAATCGGCGTCAATTCTGAAAAGGATGGATGAACGTGACTGACGCCGCGCTCAATGTGTCCGTCGTCGCACATGCCGAAGAAGCAATCGTGCTTTCTCGCGAAACGCAGATAGTCATTCAATCCCTTTTCCAGTTGTGGTGCGATGCAAACCACGTCCCAATTGTTCGCTACCTTGTGCGCGCTGAGCGGGTCGTTGGTTTGTATGCGAATCGAGCGCCCGCGCAGCTGCTTGACCGAGACCGGCGAGGTGGTGGTGGTCAGATCGATCAGTGTGTTCAGCGCCTGGCTGTCCCAACCTTCGCCGAACAACCCACGTGTGCCGATCAGGCACTTGGTCAGACCTCTTTCGAATATGGCTGTTGCCATGCCGACGTACAGTTTAGATTCCCAGCTGGAGCTGTTTGCAGTGATGCGCGAGTAGGCAGAGCTGTCGTCGCGTTCGATCTGCAATTTGATTTTGTGACCTTCACTCGCCAGGTATTCTTCGGCGGCGGCGACGAAGCGATCGGTAATCCTGTTGTCTGTCAAGAGAAGCGAGCCAGTGACCAGGCAGGGATTGAGGTACTCTGAGATTTCTTGGGCCAAAAGTGTTTTCATGCAGGCGACGGCTCCGCCTGATTCTTCGTCGAGCACGCCTTTGACGGTGCGTACGGACGTGGCAGACATGCGCTCGAAATCCGTGACGACGACGGCGCGCAGGCGCTCTTGCAGTGAGGCGTATTCCGTTGCCAGAATCTGTGCCACCGCCTGCGGTTTGCTGTTGCTGAACGCGAGAACACGGTCGACAGGCGAGGCTTGCTTGCGCAACCCTTGTTCCGTAATGCCGTAGCCTAATTTTCTCGCCGCCGTCTTAATGCGGTCGAACAGCTGGTGATCGGCTTTGCTGGAGCTGGTTTTCAACTGGTGCGAGGCGAAGTCATCCAATACCCTCATCCAATCATCTATCGTTGGTGATTGGGTCAATGACTCGGACAAATCGATCTTCCTCGGCAGTGTGATACCAGCGCGCCACATGTACCGGCAAAGAGCTTGTCCCAATTCCGGCTGTGTGCGCAAGATCTCGGTCCAGCCGCCGGAACAGGCAATAGAGTCTGATTGGCTGACGCCGCTATTCTCGTTTTTTTTCTGGGTCGCTTCTTCGTCCTTCTTGCCATTATCTGCGGTGCGCGATTTGATCCGCTTTTGTTTGAGCTGCGCGGATTGCTGAAGCACAACAGATGGATGCAGTTTGACCACATCTTTCTGTACGGCTTTGAAGACCCTCTCTTTCACCCAACGTGACAGTGGCGGCAGCTTAGCGTCCGGATCGTTTGCCTGTTGCTCGGGCAATGCCTGCCAGTCTGGTATCGTCACCGGTGCCGTAAGTTCATCGAGCAGTTTGTGGAAGTCTTCATGTTGTTCTTCGAGGAATGCGAATTCCTTTTCGGTCGGTTGAGTGAAGTAGACCAGATCCTGGAACGGCGCCAGCCCGCCTTCCTTTACCAGTGCGGGTGTGGGGACCTGATAGTCGATGTCGCCGACGAGGGACAGATACCGCGTTTCTTGCGTCGCCGTTTTGCCTTCCGGTGGAGTGCCGGTCAGCCCGATGATTACGGGATCGCCGAGATACCTGACCAGATGCGTCATGATTGCCGCCCAGTAATCAGTGAGATGGTGGCATTCGTCGAAGATCACGAGTTTGAACTTTTGCCGCCGCAGTGCTTGCAGAAGTTCCATAGCATTCTCGTGTAACACGTCGTTCAAATCAAGCACTTCGGTCAAGCGTCGCCGTAGCCGGCTGACATGCCGAGAAAGCTCCTGGTGGTGGGCTTTTGGATTGTTCTGCAAGAGCTCCAACAGGCGCAACTCCGCCTCGCCTACTGTGATCGACCGCCCTTTTGTCAGCTCCGTCACCCAGGAGTCGTGTGCCAGTTTTTCCAGATACTCCTGTTCTCGTCCTGGCGTGGAGAGAACCTGGTACGTCAGCATGGTCACCGGTTTGAGCGGTTTGTCGTCATGTGTGCCAATCAGTTCATCGGTACCAAATGGTGCCAAATCCGGTGGCAAGAACAGTTCGACCTTCTGCCCCCACTGAGACTGAATTGTAGTGTTGGGAGAGAGAATCAGACTCGGGCATTTCAGTTGACTGATCAGCTGCAAGCCGATAATCGTTTTGCCCGCTCCTGGCGGCGCGACAATATGAAGGCTACGTTCGCCCTTCTCCAACTTGTCCTTGACTAATTTTAGAATCTCTTCTTGATATTTTCGCAGCGGAAACTGAAACTGCATCGACTGGAGCAGCTGCTCCCCAACCGTATCCACCTGTGGCGGATTGGTCCCTCGTGATTGGCTATCACGAAATGAGCTCACCTTTGACCCTGCCGCCAATTGCTGTCTTTCTAGCGCTGCAACGATGTATCAATGCAAACATAGATGATTTTCCGCCCGATGGCAACTGCCGGCGCCTGTATACAATAGAGGATGGAGTCAAAAGCGAGTCGCCAATGTCAACACAGCCACCGGTTCTGGTGCAACTGTCCGAAGTGTGCAAAACCTACGGAGACCACATGGTCACCGCCTTGTCATCCATCAATCTCATAATCGAGCACGGAGAGTTTGTTGCCATCATGGGTCCGAGTGGCTGCGGCAAGAGCACCCTGCTCAATATCATCGGCGGTATCGATCGCCCAACCTCCGGGCAAGTGTTTTTTGAAGGTGAAAACATTCTCGGCTATAGTGACGAACGACTGACCGCCTTGAGACGGCGAAACATCGGTTTTATCTTCCAGTTCTTCAATCTGCTTTCCACTTTGACCGTTGAAGAGAATGTTGCGCTGCCGCTGGAACTCGAGCATGTTGCGGGTAAAGAAGTGCGGCAAGCGGTGGCATTGTCGCTCGAATCCGTGGATATGACCAGGCGCGCCAAGTTCTATCCGGCGCAGCTGTCCGGTGGCGAAATGCAGCGAGTAGCAATTGCGCGGGCTCTGATCCACTCGCCGAAAGTTGTGATCGCTGACGAGCCGACCGGTAATCTCGATACGGAAAACGGAGAACTTGTTTTGCAATTGATTGCCAAAATCAATAAGGAACAGCAGAGAACGATCGTGATGGCCACCCACAGCCCAGACGCGGCCGCCCGTGCCGGCAGACTTTTGCAGATGCGAGATGGTTGCATAACGGGTGAACAAAAATGCTGCCCACGACCGTAAGCCTCTTCGGCAAATTCATCTGGCGCGATTTGCTTCGCAATTGGATGCGCACATTGCTGACTGTATTTGGTATCGCCCTCGGTGTTGCGGTTCTTCTGTCGATCAGTCTTGCCAATCACACTGCTCTGGAGAAGTTTAAGGAAACTGTCGATCGTGTGTCTGGTCGTTCTAATCTGGAGATTCGCTCACTAAGCTCTTCTCGCATGGATGAGAAAGTTCTCTATGGACTGCAATGGCTGTGGACATCCGATGTGAAGTTTACCCCCTTAATTGACGAAAATGCGATTGTCGGTAATCGTGATGACGGACCCCTGATCGAGTTTATCGGCATGGACATGTTGGCGGATGCGGATTTCAAAACTTACGATGGGGCGGGGACTTCGACCAATATCGATCTGCTTGCACCCGATACAGCTCTAGTCGGGTCCCGCCTGGCGCATGAGCTGCACCTTGGCGTGGGTTCGCCATTGAAGCTTTTGTTGAACGAGAAGTACTACACGCTGAAAGTGAGCAAAATCCTGTCGAGCCAAGGGCTTGGTGGCGCATTTAGTGGCAACATGGTTGTCACCGATATTAATACCGCTCAAAAAGCGCTCGGCAGTCAGGGAAAGATCAGCCGTGTGCAATTGATTGTGCCCGAATCCGAGATGTCCTCCATACAAGCGAGACTACGGCGGGAATTGCCGAATTCCTTGACCGTCGAGCGACCGTCGCAGCGAGGCGTGCAAGTTGAAAAAATGACGCGCTCGTTCGAATACAACTTGCTGTCGCTGACATTCATTGCTTTGATGGTGGGAATGTTCCTCATCTACAATACGATGACCATAACTGTGATCCGTCGCCGACCTGAAATTGGTACTTTGCGTGCTCTCGGCGTTTCCAGTAAACAAATTTTGTCGATCTTTACCCTGGAGGCTTTGACTTTCGGCTTGATCGGCACCACTCTCGGTATCGCCGCCGGAATTCTCTTCGCACAGGGCACACTAAATGCGGTATCACAGACATTCGAGCATTTCTATTTCAAAGAACCGATGGAAGCCGTAAGTGTCAATCCGGTCGTGCTGTTGATAGCATTTTTCATCGGGGTTGGGCTGACCGTTGCTGCAGCCGTGCCACCGTCGATCGAGGCTGCTAACGTGGCTCCTGCCGAAGCTACTCGACGTTCTTCTTATGAACTCAAGGCAAGCCGCAGCGCGCCGTTTGTCGCAGTTTGTGGATTGGCTGTGCTCGTCCTGGCTGCATTGGCGTCAATGCAACCGGCTGTGAACGGTTTGCCGATGTTTGGATATCTTTCTGCATTCTGCACGATTTGCGGTGCCGCTATGCTGATACCTCAATTGTTGAAGACGTGCTTACCTGTGTTTGGCATGTTCACTGGTTGGCTGTTTCGCTCGGAGGGCAAAATTGCCGCTCGGTCTTTGCAGGGAACATTGGGACGCACATCCGTCGCCGTCGCCAGCCTGATGATCGGGATAGCCATGATGGTCAGCCTGGCAATCATGATTGGCAGTTTTCGCCAGACTGTCATGGTCTGGGTAGACCAATCGCTTAAGGCCGACTTGTGGATTGAGACATCCGCTCGCAACGGCGGCGAGCGAAACGCTCGCATGTCGCCGGAAACTATCGATAAAATCAAGTCGGTACCTGGTGTGTTGGCAGTAGATGCGTTTGTGCAACATCCGATCGAATACGATGGTGAACGGACAAATCTTGCTGCTGGTGACTTCGACGTTGTCGGAAAGTTCGGGCATATTTTGTTCACCGACGGTGAAAATCCCCAGAATCTCTGTCTTGCTATGGGCGATGGTGATGCCACGGTATCAGAGGCGTTTGCCATTCGTAAACACGTCAAAAAAGGTGATGTGATAAAAATCCCTACACCCTCAGGAGAAGTTTCTCTTCGCGTGCGCGGAATTTATTATGACTACTCCAGCGATCTCGGTTTTATCGTAATACCGCGGGCGATGTATGTTCGGTTGTTTGGCGATCGCACATTGTCTAGTTGTGCTGTCTATCTGGCTCCTAACTGTCAGCCGGAAAACGCCCGTGATGAAATTATTCGCGCTGTTGGAAATCGCACCAATCTACATGTAAGAACTACTGGCGAGCTCCGTCGTGAGGCGATTAAAATATTTGATCGTACGTTTGCTATTACCTATGCTTTGCACACCATCGCGATTTGCGTGGCATTGTTGTCGGTGATGAATGCGCTGCTTGCTTTGACGATGGAATCGAAGCGTGATTTTGGTGTCTTGCGGTACTTAGGCGCCAGCGAACGGCAACTCCGGCGTATCGTTCTGGTTGAGGCAGGTTTGCTTGGTGCAATTGGAAACACTGCCGGACTTGTTTTGGGTTTAGTGTTGTCGTTGCTTTTGATCTATGTGATCAACAAACAGTCGTTTGGTTGGACGGTGCAGTTTACTTTACCGGTTCAATTTTTGATTCAGTCCGGGTTATTGGTATTTTTTACAGCGATTCTTTCTGGCGTGCTACCAGCTCGTCTTGCTGCGCGAACACTAGCACCGAGTGTGGTGCGCGATGAATAGTTACGAAAAGTGCCATGTCATAGAGGCAACTGTTTTGCGTCGCCGCGGTGGCGATGCCATTGCGCGCTCGCGGACAGGTTCGCGTTTGATCTCTGGCTTCGCCCGTTCAATTGCTGTTGTATCTTTGTCCGTCGTGGTTTTGGTTGCGCAACTTTGGTGCCCTCAAGCAAACGCAAGGATGTTTCAGCAGGCGCTGCCGGGATATCACTATTCTTTTCCCCGCGATCACTATTCGCATGACCAGTACAAGACTGAATGGTGGTATTTCACCGGGCACCTGCATGCGGACAGCGGGAGACTGTTCGGCTACGAATTGACGTTTTTCCGGACTGGTCTGAACCAAGACGATGACGATCCGGGTCCGTGGAACTTGCGCAACATATATCTGGCCCATTTCGCCGTTACCGATGATGCCGGTCACAAGTTTTTTTATCAGGAGAGAATGAATCGAGCTGGTTTGGGGACCGCTGGAGCTGCCCAAGACAAGGGACACGTGTTTAATCAAACGTGGTCGATGGATTTGAAGGATGGACAATTTCTTCTTAAGGCTGATACGCCGCAGTACGCATTAAATCTTGCATTGAAGCCGGGCAAGCCGCTGGTGATTCATGGATTGGGTGGTGTCAGTCAGAAGGCGGACTGCAAGGGGTGCGCGTCGCACTATTACTCTTTCACAAGAATGGCGACAACCGGAAGCGTCTCAGTCGACGGCCATGTTATGCCGGTGCGGGGCTTGTCTTGGATGGATCATGAGTTTGGCAGCAACCAGCTAGCAGAACAACAGGTCGGCTGGGACTGGTATAGCCTGCAACTGAGTAACAACAGTGAGATCATGCTCTACTTGATGCGCAATGCCGATGGAAGCATCGATAAAAATTCCAGTGGCACGCTGGTTAATTCTGATGGGACCTCAACGCACCTCATGCTCAACGAATTCTCCGTAAAGAGTGTCGGACAGTGGAAAAGCCCAAAAACAGGTGGTCTGTACCCGATGGCATGGACAATTTCAGTTCCGGCTGCTCATGCTGAACTTAAAGTCGATCCGATCATGAATGACCAGGAACTCGTCACCAATAGTGCTGGCGTGACTTACTGGGAAGGTGCCTGCAAGGTATCCGGCACCTGCAACAAAGCGGCCGTCAACGGAGAGGCGTATGTGGAAATGACCGGATACGCTGAAAAGTTCAGTGAAAAAATCTAGCAGGAACCAGCCTCAGTGTCATTACGTCTGCTAGCGGAATGGCGATTGAAAAAATGATCGAGGAGGCTCAAATGAGACTGAGTATTTTGGTGGCGGCTGCTGTAAGTTTAAGCGCATTGGTACCCGCCCTTGCCCAAGAATCGACCACCACAACCACAACAACGGTCGAAAGTGACTCTATGCCGATAGTTTCTCCGGCACCGATAGTGATTACACCAGCTCCAGAGATAGTTCCAGCACCAACAATCATAACGCCAGCACCGGTGGAGACAGTAGTGGTCAAAAAGAAAGATAAACACTTGCTGCGTGTTGGAGTTCCATTCTTGTTTCACGTCAATGTATTCTAGAATCTGACGGAATACACAAGTGACGTAACTTCGGAATGGTGCGCAAGGTGATGCGCACCATTCTCTTTTTCATCTTGCCGCAATTAATTGAATTCCGCACATTCGTTTCACGCGTCATTGATAGAATGTACTCACTTATATATAGAAGGGGGTGCATCATTATGACTGAAAACGATGCCAACAAACTCTACGAACGCGCTTCTAATCGTTCAAACCCCACAGATTCGCGAGTAATTCACGTGCGAGTCATGGGACGCAGCCGTGACATCACGCTCGACTTGCTCGATATCTCTACGGATTCCAGCGACGCTACAATTCGCGATTCGGTGGCTCGATTCATGGAATTGACGCCGGCGCAGTTCCGCGACACCGTAGTTGAACGGCACGAAAATGGCAACATGACGCTTCGACCAGAGGCTGTTTTCGGATGAGCAAAAAGAGCAAGATCGACCCGCTTGCGCTGGTATCAAAGCTGGCGGAAGAAGAAAAAAAATTATTCGATGGGACGTTTCTTGCTCCGGTCGTAGATGGTGCTCGTGTGCGCATCAGAGTGCACGGTATCATCTACGAACTTGCTGTGGAAGGAAAATTCGAGGGCTGGGCGCTGTTGCGTATGACACAACCGGGCAAGGCTCGTGTGATCGAGGCGGCGCCGCCTGCCCTGGTTGACCGATATTTGAAGCTGTTCGCCCGCGTGCGGTTGATTCTTGTTCAACAATTCGATAAGCGGTGGTTCGCCCTCACTGCATCAAACAGTGATACGCGAATGCAAATCAATGGACCCGTGCCGCTGCATTTGGTGCAGGGCGCGAAGAGCTTCGACACCGTGTATTCCAGGTTTGACGGCTCGGCATTCTGGTTCGAAGGTGTCGATAGACGGCGCGATCCGGCGGTTTCACGCACGCTAAATTCTGCGCTAAAGGATGCAGTCAAGCCGGAAGATTTGCGTTGCGCCGGTGCCGTCCCCCAGGAGCGGCTTGCCTATCGCATGCTCTGGCTGGCAAAGCATGGCGACGATGCGATCATTCCGGCTGACGATATAACCCGCGTCGGCGCGGCTTTGAAACACGCCGGGGCTGAGCTTTTGCGCTTCACGTATCAAGGTAGCGATCGGGCCACAGTGCAGTTCTCAGTTGACGGCACAACTCGGAATGTCTCGATTAAACCGAGTGATCTGACGGTGTTGAGTGCCGGAATCTGCTTGAGCGACCGCGACATGGATTTTGATTTAACAAGTCTGGTCGGTGTTTTTCGCGAAGCAATTCGAGACGGCGATGATTATTGACGCCCGAGTTGGAAGTGTCGGTCATCTGTGATCTATGGGCAGCCTCACCAGGCAGTCTTGTGGATTTGTCTTTCTGTGGATGCGATGTAGGAGTCGATGTAGGCGAGCGCTACCTGCGGGGTAGGTAATCTTTGAGTATGCTGTGCTCCGCCGGCGCATCTGAGGTGTTGGTCGAAGGTATGAAATTAGTTTCTGCAACCAAGACGGCTCGGACAACTGAAGTTTGTTTTGTCCTGCTGGGACAATTCAATAATGGTATTTGCCATGCCAAACTCTCATGGCGTCGATCAGGCTCCCACGCGTCAGTGCAATTCGATGGCAATCGGGTACTGGAGCGAGAAGAACGTTATGGAGATGTGGTCGGATTTTATCATACGCATCCGGATGGCTTTGTCCAGCCAAGCGATCGCGACGTTCGCACAATGGGTGCCTGGAGCTTCTCGTTCGGCAAGCCGCTGATTTGTGCCATCGGTACATCGGCCGGCGTGCAAGCCTGGCTTTTCGAGCCGGGAGCGGATAGTGAGGAGCAATGCGCTCGCGCTGCCAAGTTTTCCGGCAATTGGTTTGTGGCGTCCTTGAGGTAGCAATTATGGTTCGGCGACTGCATCACGAGCAAATCTACCGCGGGCGCGAGACTATGCAAAAGCTCGCGCAGGTCTCAGTCTGCATCTGCGGAGCCGGTGCGCTGGGGTCTAATCTATTGATCAATCTGGCCCGCACCGGCGTATCGCAGCTTTCCGTCGTCGACCGAGATCGCGTGGAAGAGCACAATATCGGCACTCAGGTTTATTCCGTTGATGATGTCGGCGGGCTGAAGGCCGAAATTTTGCGCAACCTGGTTTATCGTGAAGTTAACGTGGAGGTGCAGTCGCATTGCCAGGAACTTACCGATCGAAACGCAGATAAATTTTTGAAGAACGCAGCGGTAGTCATTGATACTTTCGATAATTCGCAGTCGCGCAAGGCGGTGACCGAATACTGCCTGGCGAAGGGTAAAACGTGCCTGCATGCTGGTGTTAACAATGAGTATGGCGAGGTGGTGTGGAACGAAAGCTATCGAGTTCCTTCAGATGCCGGAGAAGATATTTGTGATTACCCGCTAGCACGCAACCTTATTATGTTGGTCGTCGCCGTTGCCAGCGAATCCTTCGTAAGGTTCGTGGCCACTGGGGTAAGGGAAAATTTCTCGATTACGGTCGGAGATCTTTCGATCAATCGCGAAGTCGATCTTTGAGTTGACAACATCCGCAGCCTTGGTTATGATGAAAATCCGCGCTCATTCCGCGGAGCAGGTTCGACCGTATTAGACGGTTCAGAGTTTGCGATGTTCCATTCGCAAGAATGGTGAGTTATTTGAGGATTGAGCGATGTTTGCAGAGAAAACGGGAGACGCCGGCTAGTGCTACAACCGCACTCAATAAACACGGCACAACAATTTGGACCCGACTCGGGCTCAGCGTCAGGCTGTTGCCCGTAGATCTGCTGGTCAAAAGTGACACCATATTTGGTATCAAAATTCTCTTGACACTGCGCCGACTGTGCGCTAATGTGGATACATAGTCTGTGCTCTAACAGAAAGAGCATACATACATTCGCTTAACGACGAAAGGACGCAGGTTCGAATCCTGCCAGACGGAGTATCCGTCTGTAGCTCAGTGGTAGAGAAAAATACTGCTCTTGCAACTCGCATAGACTTAACTTATCCACGAAGGCCTCCTGCCACTGCTAATGCAGAGGTTAAGGAAGCCTTTGCGGCAGGGGAGAAAAGACGACATGCTGTTGACGAAACATTCGCTGTTGACTAAACACATTATGTTGAGCAATTACATGCCGTTGCCGAAATCCTCGCAGCTGATCAAATGCAATTTGCTGGACACAAACAGAAGGAGTCGCTTAGTGCCACGACCGCGAATAAATATAAGGCACCATGAATCTCAAATCGAATCGGGCTCAGCATCAGGCTGTTGCTCGTAGTCCGACTGCTTAATTGTGCCACCATATTTAGTATCACAATGTCTTGACACCAGGTGCAGTCTGCGCTAAAGTATCTACAGAGTCTGTGCTCTAACAGAAGGAGCATACATTCGGTACATCCTTGTAATGAGGATATGCAGGTTCAAATCCTGTCGGGCGCCTAGAAAGTGCTTGATGCTCGATTAGAGCAACTAAACAAAGCTCCAGCAACTTGCACAGGCTCTAAATAAAATCCACGATGCAAGGCTGTGTAACAGGCATGCAGGCTAGTGGTGGATACTGGTAGTACAAATCTGAACCCTGCGCAAGCAGTGTCAGTTGGTGGAGGCACGACAGCCGCAGCGCTTTTGCGCTGCCCGGTTGTCTCAGCTGTGATCAAGCGGTCGGCCAAGGAGGAATCACTGCGTGAATGCGCATCGACATAGGTCTGGGTTGGCCGATTATCGCTGCACGTCAATTCGCTGTTTTGTTCATTCGGTGCCAATAATTTTGGCAATGCTTATCGATCAGAACGGCGGGATGGCGACAAATGCAGACATAGTTCGAAGGGCTGGATGTAAAATCCCAGCCCGATTGTTGCTGCGTTGATGTGATACTAAATATGGTGCGGCACCATACTTGACACCACAACCTGTTTTTGCTATATTCAAATTAGCCTCTGTACTCAAACAGACGGAGCATACAATCAAGATTCGTCGAAAGGCGAATAAATGGCTGATCGCACCGAAAGGTGCACTGCTCCAGCGACTCGTACAGTGGTATCGATTTCAATCTGCTAGCCATGCGGCGTTGCGGGGTGCCTGAGGCAGCGTAGACGTTGCTTATGGTCGGGCTAGCAGATGTATAGGAGGAACTTCAGCGTGAGAGAGACATGGAAGGCGGAGTATTCACCCACTAGCGCTATCCCCTGAAGTTTTGTGCGGACCAGGCTCTAATGCCAGGTCCGCTCCTCCGCTTATGCCACCATATCTGGTATCATTTAATTTGCGTTTCTCGTCGCGACGTAGTAAGATCGAATTGTCGGTGGCGCTCTAACTGATGGAGCATACAAACCACCAAAAATCCGAAGGTATGGTAACCTTCATCGAACTGTGAATTCGATAAACGCTGGGGTAACACCTGGCTTTGCTCCAGCGACTCGCGCCACCGACAAAAACTATTTCTGGAATCTTTGTAGTCAAAAAACCTTTTTGAAAACCTTTTTTGCTGGGTATTAATTATTTGAATGCCCACAGGTGCCCTATTGCCCTCGCGACGATCGTGGTATATTGGAATTGCCTGTACTCCGACAACTAGAGCTTACATTCTTTTCAGTGATTGCGCTCTGGTGACTTGTACAGGTTCTTTTCTTTGACCGCGCGGCGCGCGACAGCAATTCTCGGATCACATTTCACAGCCATCCAGCGGATGCCTATCCGCTCTGAGTCGATTTTGCATTGACGACGCTACTACACACCCCAGGTGACGCTCATGTTTGACGATCTCATCAGAAACACTGCATCCTCGTCTGAACAAGACTTTCGCCTTGCGATCTTGAACTCCATGCTTCGCACTCCACACCGCGAAGTAGCTCCGTTCATCCCCTTGTTTCGCTATGTGCATGAACGCGATCCCCTGTTCTTCGGTCGTGTCGCTGCTTGGTATTACGACCACGGCACCGTAAACGACCTGAAGCAGCTCTTCATCGCTTTCATGGCTACTTCGAAATTCTCGGATGAATATCGCAACTCCGGCATTGCCCTGATGCAGCGGCTGGCACCATATCAAGTCGAGCGCGTGCTCGGCATGGTCAAAGGTCATCGCGAAAAGGGTGCATTCGTGCCCGGCATTTCGGAATCGGTGCCAAGATCGCTGCGCACAGCTATTGAAGAATACTTGCGCGCCAGAGAAGCCGATCGCGATTCGTTCGATAATGTAGTCTTGCATGCACGACGTCAGTTGAAGTCGCTTTATGCTTCGCTGCGTATCAAACCAGGCGAATACGCTCAGAAAGTGCTCTTCGACAACGATCCTCCTGCCGGCAGCAGACTCCATGTTCTCAAGCAAATTGCTAAAGAGCAAGACCCGGCTGCACAAGCAAAGCTGATCGTCGAAAATCGCATTCCGTTTCGCGTCGCTATTTCGGGCTTGAAACAGATGACTCCAAGCGTACTGGCATCGCTTATCCTGGCGATGACTCCGCAAGAAGTGATCAACAACATGGCCAGCTTGAAGAAACGCGGCGCCATGGACAACGCCGACCTGCGCAAAGTGATCGAGGCAAAGCTTGAAGAAGCTAAGACCGACAAACGCGTGTCCGCTCTAAAAACGAGAGAAGCAGTCAAAGCGGCTGGTCTCGATGAAGAGATGGCGCGAAAGGTTGAATCTGTCGGTGACAAGCAGATCAAGTCCAAAGCGATGATTAAGCGACCAACCGCGTTGCACATCGATAAGAGCGGCTCGATGGACGTTGCTATAGACGTGGGTAAGCAAATTGCTGCAGTTATTGCGCCGATTTGCGAAAAAGAACTCTACGTTTATGCTTTTGACCAGATGTCGTATTCCATCACTGCCAAAGGCACCGAGCTTTCGAGCTGGGAAAAAGCCTTTGCCGGAATCAACGCCGGTGGTGGCACTTCGTGCGGTATTGCGCTCGAGCAAATGCGGCGCAAGAAAGAGCGGGTTGAACAAATCATCATGGTGACTGATGAAGAGGAAAACCAGGCTCCGCATCTGGTGCCTACGTTGAAGGCGTACAGTGCCGAGATGGGCGTGATGCCTGATGTGATCATCGTCAAAGTAGGACGTGCGTCACAACGACTCGAGCAACTGCTTTCGGCTGAAGGGCTGGTTTGCGATACGTTTACCTTCTCTGGTGACTATTACAGCTTGCCTGGCTTGCTGCCACTGATCGCCGGTGGAACTCGCCTTGATCTCTTGATGGAGATCATGAACTATCCTCTGCCGGAGCGAAAGGTGAAGCAGCTTGCTGCAGCTACCTAGCAGGCATCAATTAAATTCGGTCGGACTACTCAGTCCGGCCGAATTTTAACTATAGACCGGGCGAATTTGCTTCCTTTCGGGCAGATGTCGCGACGTCACTTCAGCCGTTGCCTAGTCCGGTTGCGCCTTTTCCGAACCCGACTGCGTGATAATTCCTGTGGTAAAGGGGAATGATAACTGTGTCTGAGGAACAATCCAACGGTGTCAATGCACCCAGTCAAAGTTCAATCGGTAGTCGCAAGTTTTGTAGCATTGGCGTTGTTTGGTAGTTGCGCATGGGCCGACACCAATAAATGGCAAGAGTACAAAACCGCGGGCGAACAAGCCGAGATCGAACATGATTACAACAGGTCCGAGTACTGGTACGGCCGGGCATTGGTAGAGGTTGAAAAAGTCGGTGGCAACACGCCGCAAATGGAGGAAACGCTGACTCGCTGTGCTGCCAGCTACGTTCTGCTGGACAAGGTTGATAAAGCGGAGTCTCTTTACCAAAGAGCGATGAACAACGCATTCGGCGACCAATCGCGCGCTCAGAATCCTGAATACCTGGTCTGGCTTGACGATCTTGCCGACGCGTATGCGTCGAAAGAAAGTGGCCCTAACACAGAAGTCTGTCTCAAGCATGCGATAGACATCCGCCAACGCATCTCAGGTGGTAAGCACACGAAGTTGGCAAACGTCTTATTCAAACTGGCTCAATACTACGCCAATAACAGTAAATGGAGCGATGCGCTGCCATACGCGCAACGCGCGCTGGACGCATATCAGTCGATGCAAGGTAGAGTCAATGTGAACACAGCGCAATGCTTGATCCTGATTGGCCAATGTTATAAGGAGCTGCATCAATACGAAAAGAGTCTGGACGCGTTCAATCAATCGTTTCAGATGATGCACAAGTTAATACCCAGTTCCACTTATGAGTCCTGCATCCTCAGATTCGAGGCTGAAATTGCCAGAGATCAGAAGAAATGGGCAAGCGCCGAGTCCCTCCTTAAACAGGCACTGCAGATCGATCAAAAACTAGATGGTGCAAAAGGGTTGTATGAGTTCGCAGATTACAACAGCCTCGCCGAATTCTATGAGAAACGTGGAGATTTGCAAAAGGCAGAGCATAATTATCGCCTGGTCGTCGAGCTGTTTTCTACGCGACTGGGACCCAACAATGTCGCAGTTGCTAGTCCTAGCCTCAAGCTCGCTCTGATCCTGAGAAAACTGCATCGCAACACCGAAGCTGACAAGCTCGAACTACAAGCCAGAGCGATCTTTAAAGCCCAGCAACGCAAAAGTTAGCGCTGTAAAGACAAAGGTATGGAGCCAGTATTCTCAGGCAAGGATCTCAAATTAATCGAAGGGTTAGTCTACAATCCTGACCTCGAGCCTGGCTATGAGCTTTTGAGAGGCTGCTTGATCTGGGATGATGAACGCCCTGATTGGTGCAGTTCAGAGGGTGCGCTCAGTCGTGAGGGTGAAGCAAATTTGACCAGTCTCTGGGCCATGAGAAATTCGCTTCATCTAGGTTGCGACTTATCAGCTTGTTCCATAGATCCTGACTATACACGCGATATCTGGGAACGTGCGCAAAAGCAGGTGCCTAACTGGCCAGGCTTCAAGAGGCTCACGCTCAGCCAAAAGGATAAAGAATATCTTGAGCATGAGGCCGCAAGTGAAGACTTTTAGAAATCCGCCTAGATCTGTGAGCTTGGACACAGGTGATTGATGGGACAGCCGGGGCAATTTGGTTTGCGGGCAAAACAGATGCGCCGTCCGTGCCAGATCAGCGTGATGGAGTATTTGCTCCAATCTTCGCCTGGAAAGAGCTTTTGCAGAGCGAATTCGATTTTAACTGGATCCTCTTCGGCGGATAGGCCCAGTCTGCGCGATAGGCGCTGCACGTGCGTGTCCACCGTCCACGCCGGCTCACCATATGCGACACCAAGGACTACATTCGCTGTTTTTCTTCCTACCCCAGGCAATGTAGTTAAATCTTCCAGGTTGCGTGGAACTTCGCCGCCAAATCGCTCAACCAGCGCTTGCGCACACCGTTGAATATTCGCGGCTTTGGCATTGAAGAAACCTGTCGGTTTGATGATTTCTTTGATCTCATCCAGATCTGCTTCAGCCAGTGCCTTTGCGTCAGGAAATCTTTTGAATAGCGTCGGAGTACATTTGTTGACGCCGACGTCGGTCGTCTGGGCAGACAGAATGACAGCGATGATCAGCTGAAAGGTCGTGCCAAAGTGCAGCTCGCACTGCGCCTCCGGATAGTGGTTCGCGAGAATCTTCAGCATCTCTCGCGCCGTTTGCGGTGGCACTTTGGTGAACTTCTTGTCGATTCGATCCTTTACCTTGCCCGCGAGTTTTGACACCCTGGTCGGGGGCTTACCCCCAGGCTTCGGCGGACTGGTAGAGGACTTGCCTGAGGGCTTCGCCGGGCTGGTCGAAGGCTTACCTGCAGGCTTGGCTGCCCTGGTCGAGGACTTGCCCGCAGGCTTTGCCGCCCTGGTCGAGGACGTACCTCCACGCATCGCGGTGGTGGTCGGGGACTTGCCTCGAGGCTTTGCGGATTTGACCTTCGGTCCGGCTTCTGATTTTGTTGTGATTGAATTGTTTGCTCGGCTCATACTTGCGTCTCGTCGTTTCCAATCGCCGTTGCACCGTAGGTGGTGCGTTTCTTAATGTTCAACTTGGCACTGAATCTGGTGCCACATCCACAATCTTTGCGCCGTGTTCCAACGACTCGGCGGTCCAGACATCCAGCGTTAACTTGCGGCTGGAATTCCAGAGATTCCGCCGTTCTGCTGCTGCAACCAGGATCTCGTGCCTGATCGATTCAGCGGCATTGATGCTGTCCGACAGGGCAACAAGAGTCGGTCCTGAGCCAGTCATAATACATGCCTCCGCGCCGAGCCGAAAAAGATGACTGCGGATCTCCCTCAGTTCAGGATAGTGCTCGTAAACGATCGGCTCGAAGACGTTGATGAAACTCTTATCTGCAAGTTCGGAGCGATTGTTTTGTACTGCCGCAATCGCATCGCGTACGCTGACCTGACGCGGGATTCCTCCCTGCGCGATGAACTCGTCGTATTGTTTGTAGATCCACGGAGTGGCGATGGCGAACTCTCTCACCTTGACGATCGTAAAATGCATCTTGCGGGCAAATCTGACTTCTGCGAGTTCGTCTCCTCTGTTGCGCCCGATTTGAGTTCCACCGACAATGCAAAATGGAACGTCCGAGCCAAGGTGCGAAGCCATCGCCTCCAGCTCTGCTCTCGAAAACCGCTGATTCATGTAGTGGTTCAATGCCACCAGCGTCGATGCACTATTCGAACTGCCTCCGGCCATACCCGCTGCTATCGGTATGTTCTTCTTGATGCGTACCCTGATCGACAATGCGGCACCGCCTAAGACAGACATAAAAAGCTGCGCTGATTTGACAATCAGGTTGCTGTCGTTGAGCGGAAAATCGACCGGTTTGATGCCGCCCTCGCACGTCAACTTGATCGATGCAATATCGCTCGGTTCGATCGTAAATGTCAATTCATCTTCGAGATCGATGGTCTGCATCAGAGTTTCTACCTCATGAAATCCATTAGGCAAACTGCCGATGATCGCAAACGTCAGGTTGAGTTTGGCCGGCGATCTGACTTTGATGGTTCGAAACGGATCATTCATGAGTTCGATTGCGCATGTCGAATTCAGCGAGTGCATCGGTAAGCTTAGCAAATTGTTCGAGACTTAGTGTCTCAGCCCTGGACTGCGGGTTTATATTCGCTTGGTCAAATGCCTTTACCAGCGAATCTTCTTCGCAGTGGAGAAACGACAGGTTATTCTTGATCATCTTTCGCCGCTGGCTAAATCCCGCTTTGATCACCTGGCGCAAAAATCTGGGATTTGGGCAATTGACGGCAGGTTTCTCCAGCGGAACAAATTCAACAATCGCCGAGTTGACGTCAGGCGCGGGAAAGAAATCTTGCGGTGGCAATTTGCGCAAGATTCGTGCCGTGGCAAAGTAATCAATCAGCAGTGTGATCTGACTGTAGTCGTCATCGCCCGGCTCGGCGACAAGGCGCTTGGCCACTTCGTATTGGACCGTCAATATCACTTTCTTGATGCGATCGAGCCACGGTTTTGGTTGTCCGATTTCTCCGAAAAGGCGTGCGATTATTGGAGTAGTGATTTGATAAGGAACGTTCCCCGCTATTCGCAAAGCACCATCGGTAGTGGCAAGGTCGAATTTGAGGAAGTCACCGTGGGTGATGCTTACGTTTCTCATGCCATCGTTATTCAAAGCTGTGACACATTGGTTGTCCAGCTCCACGCCGATGACCGGCACACCGCATTCGGCGAGAAATTTAGTGAGAAAGCCAATGCCAGGTCCAATCTCGATCACCGTGTCGCCCGGTTCAACCGCCAAACTCTCAGCAATGAACTGCAGCGCTTCAGGATCGATCAAGAAGTTTTGACCCAGACGCCGTTTCGTGTGAAAAGCGCGCGCCAATTTGGTCAAGCTCTGGCGCGTAACCTCGTGAACGTGACTAATTACCCGGCCTCCACAGATTTCGGTGACTCTTTGGCTCCTGCCGATCCGTTCTGCTTGCCGGTGCCGTTAGCTCCATCATCGCTTGATCCATGACCATCCATGATCAATCTCAGTTTGATGATACGATGGCGATCGGATTCTTCCACTCTCAAAGTGTAATTGCCGCCTTTGACCTCGTCGCCCGGCTTTGGCTCTCGACCAAGCTCGCCGAAGACGTGGCCTCCCACGGTGTTGAACTCTTCGTCTTTGATGTTCAAGCTGAGCTTTTCGTTAAAGTCATAGAGCGGCATCTTGGCATCGATCGTGTACGATCCGTCTTCATTCATCGTGACAAACTCTTCGACGATCTCGTGTTCGTCGGCGATGTCTCCGACCAGTTCTTCGAGCAGATCTTCCAGCGTCACCATGCCGCGAGTGCCACCATATTCATCGACGACGATCGCCATGTGAGTCTTCGTCTTCTTAAACTCCGCCAGCAGATCGCCCAAGTTCTTGTTTTCAGGAACGATCAGAACATTGCGCACGAACTCTCGTACAGGCGCAGTTTCCTTATGGTCGACCAGGGCCCGCAGTCCGTCGCGAATGTGGACGAGACCGATGATGCTGTCCATATCTCCTTCATAAACCGGCAAGCGTGAATGTCCATGTTCGAGCGCCAGGTTGACGAATTGCTTCACGTTCGATTCGGCACTGATACAGATCATGTCAGTGCGCGGCGTCATCACTTCATTGGCCACGGTATCCGAAAAATCGAAAACACTGTGCAACATCTCTTCTTCAGCCGGCTCGAGCACACCCTCTTCGTGACTGGCGGAAACCAGCATCTTCAGCTCTTCTTCAGTGTGCACAAAGTGCCGTCGAGGAGGTTCTTCGATCTTGAGCACATGCAACAAGAAATCGGTCGAGCTGTTGAGGACGTAGATAAAGACGCCCGTCAAGTTGCACCAAACATCCATGATCGGTGCCAGCTGAAGAACGACCAGCTCTGCTCGTTGGAAGGTAATCATCTTGGGCAGAAGCTCACCCAACACAGTTTGCAAGAATGCCACAAACACGAACACGCCGATAAATATGGCTAACTGGCAAGCATTAATGAGATTGATTGGCCAATGGGCACCCACCCCAAGCGCTTGGATCGATTGGGCCAGATCATTGGCGAAAGTGGATTCGCCGACGAAGCCCAAACCTAGTGTGGCAAGAGTTATGCCGAGCTGGCAGGCAGATATATATCTGTCCGGATCGTCCAGATTAACCTGCATCAGTTTTGCAGCGCGATTGCCCACTTCGGCCAACTGATCGATGCGGGTACGCCTAACGCGCGCCAAGCCCATCTCCGCCGCGACAAAAAATGCATTGCACGCGATGAGTAAAATGGAAAATAATATGCCTAGCTCTTTGATGACAATCCCGCATCGCTAATCACGATGCCTAGCTCCTTTCGCAAGTTCTCACAGCACAAACTCAGTCGCCAGCCCAGACGCACCCGTCCTGGCTGGACCAATCGAGCGTATATACGGTGACACCGAGGTACTCAGGCAACACCACTGCGGGGGGTCGTCCTCGCCAGATTGCGTGCTATTGCTGTTACTTTGAGGATCTTCCATATCCCAACTGATATCTGGCAACAGTGGCCAGATCCTAATGTTGACCTGATCCTACCATAAGCATTAGGCCGGCGTAATCAAGAGCTTAAGATCATCAACGAAGCGAAACGAACCAGCTCAACCCAGTGGTTCGCTCTTGAGGTTATCAAGAAATTATGAGCCGGACGCCGGCAGCCCATTTTCCATATGCGATAATTGCCCCGAATCGCGCCATGAGTGCGAATTGGCATGAGGAACTCGACCAATGAAAGTGCAGAAATTAGCATTGTTGCTGGTTTTAGCCGGTTTATCAGTGGCAAGCCAAGCCAGCTATGCCTCTAAAGACGGCTCTGACACGGTTTCAGTCGTCGGGCATTCAGCCCCAGGTTCTCGACCGGCCGACAACAGCGGGCGCCAGCTGGCCTCTTTGACGCCGAGCCCGAGCCCAGCCTCGCAAATCGGGCCGAATCTTGTCCGCCACATTCCGCCTTCAATCACCAAAGCGGCTACGAAGCAGTGGAAGGCGATTGCCTCCCAGCTGCCGGCCAATGTCGACGAAGCCTGCGACTATTGCGTGGTGACCGCCAATAAGGTGAGCAAAGCCGCCAACGAAAAGGCGCAAGAGCTCACCAAATGGGTCAGTTCGGTCACACGCCCGGTGGGCAACTCGGCTGAAAACACCAATACCGGCCCGTACAAAGTCATGGCTCCCAAGGACCTTCGCGCGGTCGATTTCAACAATCGCCTCTGGTATATGCCTGATGGGCGCCTGAAAACGCTCGTTCAGCAGTAACGCCCCGTCAGTGCAGCTGATTTAAGGCGCTTCTGAGTTGTCGCGCCTGTAGTTGAGCTTGTCCGATTTCACCTGTTTGGTTTCCGGAATTTCCTGCTCTGTAATCGAGCAGGTGAGCGATTTTGCGTGCTGATTGTCGACCTCGCCCGTTAAGTCCACATCACCGGCGCTCACGTCAACTTTGACGCCGCTTGTGTCGATCTCTTCGTGATTGCCAAGATGCTCCTTGATCTTTGCGGTAGTTTTTTGGTCCTGGCGTTTGGTTTCCGTGGATTTGGCGATTTTACCTGACATCTTTTTGCCAGTTTGACCCTGGTCACGTTGCATGGAGCGTTCCTTCCCGTTGGGGGCTGCTAACTTCTCTTCAAGGCGCAGAACTGATCAATAAAGTTTCTCGATTCCTGCCACTCTTTCCAAAGCTTGCGCGCTAATCACGCGGTATTTTTGCGGCAGCTCGATCATTGGCGTATAATCGCGATTTTCAGTCATTCGAGGAAACAGCATGGTCGAGGTCGCGATTGTCTATCAAGGAAAACTGCGCTGCAAGGCGACACACGAACCGTCCGGAACGGAGCTCATCACTGACGCTCCGAAAGACAACATGGGCGAAGGGTCATCGTTTTCGCCAACCGACCTGGTGGGTACTGCTTTGGGAAGTTGCATGCTGACGCTCATGGGCATCATGGCTCAACGCCTGGAGCTCGATCTGAATGGAACGACTGTGCGTGTGATCAAGGAAATGGTGACAGCACCTGTGCGCCGTATCGGTAAACTCGATGTCGAATTCGACATTCCGGCGCAGATCGCGGCCGAACAGCGGCAGAAGCTGGAAAACGCGGCGATGACTTGCCCCGTGCACAAGAGCCTGCATCCCGACGTCGAGGTCAACGTCAAGTTCAACTGGGCAGGAATTCTTCACCACTGATGGTGCTGACTTATTTCTGTGCTGCTCGCCATGTCTGAGCGACTATGGTGGCGCATATGGTGCCGGCGATAAATAACGTCATCGGCAAAAACGCGATACCAATTACAGTGACGACCGGCACGACAAAAGCCACGGCAGTTATGCCGACGGCAAGCAACCACGTTTGCACCATGGTGCCGCAGTGTTGCTTGAACATGCGCATCACTTTGCGCACGGCGAAAGCGGCAAACGTCCTCTCTTCTTCGGCGAAATTCGCCTGCACGAAAGTGGTAAAGAGAGCGACCGCCAGCCAGGTGATCGAAACCAATGTGAGAGTCGTCACAGCCCATGCGACAAAGCGCGGATCAGTGGCATAGATCGAACCCTGTATGGCACCGAAGATCATCGATACCGTCAGCACCGACATGACTAACACTACTGCGCCCGTGTAAATGGCAAACCACGTCAAGCCTGAGATCAAGAGATCGACCCACTCGTTCCAAGCCGGCAACGGTGCATCGGGGTCTTTGATTTTCACCCTGATCACCTTCAACATATAACCGCAAACGAGGGACCAGAGTAAAACAGACAAAGGCAAGAGCATCGGATTCAATACCAGCAGCAGCAACGAGCAGGCATTGAATGTAGCGCCAATACCCGCTTTCACTCGCCATGTCGGATCGCGGAAGAAACTTCTGATCGCCGCGTTGGGATCAAGACCGGAGCCCACATGTTCTTGTTGCTGCTTCGCCGTCATTTCTTTCTGGCGCCGTGCTGATCGGTGCTTTCATTGGCAGGAGAAACAGCGGAGCTGCCGCCGGAAGCCAGAATGCGTGCGAAGTCGCTCACGCTCTCCAATTTTTTCAACGCGATCTGATCCGTCATTGTGAATGCCACCGGAGTGACAGAGACGAAATTATGCAGCACCGCCCAGGCGTCGCTGTTTTCCGCTTCACCCTCCTCAATCGCCACGCCCGCCAACCAGTAGTAAACTCGGCCACGAGGATCCGTACGCTTTTCGAAATAGTCGTTGTAGCCGCGCACACCTACCTGAGTCAGCCGCACACCTTGAACGTCCGCAAGAGGAACATTGGGAACGTTCACGTTAAGCAAAGAACGCGGCTCGAGGTGCGCTTTGGGAAATATCTTCACCAGCCTGGCCAGCACTTCCGCCGCCGTATCGAAATGGCGCTGCTCACCCCATTGCAGACTGCAGGCGACTGAGGGAATGTCAAGGAAAGCGCCTTCCATCGCGGCTGCCACCGTGCCCGAATAGAGAATTTCGCTGCCGAGATTGGGTCCATTGTTGATTCCTGAAATCACCATGTCCGGCTTAACCGGCAATAATTCTGTGATCGCCAGTTTGACGCAGTCGCTCGGCGTTCCCGTCGTCGACCAGGCGCCCTTGACCTGACCAGGCATCTCGATTGCCTCAATGCGCAACGGTTTATGAAGCGTCAAGGAATGTCCGGTCGCACTGCGCTCGCGGTCCGGCGCCACAACGTAGACTTCATGCTCCGGTTCTTGGGCAAGCCGTTGCGCCAGGACCTTTATCCCCTTCGCGTGGATACCGTCATCGTTGGAAATGAGAATTTTCAATGCTCTTACCCGTCTTGTTGCCTCGTCCATGCATTTTACACGCGGCTGGACAAGCGCCTGCTTGCGATATCGGATATAACACAGTAGTATGCCGGATATACTGCGGCTCGGGCTACGATTTGGCGCTCTAGAGTGAGCATCTTTTAATTGGGGACGTAAATGTTTGAGACTGTCTTCGAGAAAGCAAGCGATTCGTTGTTGGATGTTCTGCGGGCGGCGCTCGACGAATGCATTCGCTTGAACAATCGTTGGATTTGCTCCGAGCACATACTGCTTGCCATGACGCGGGGCAGCGACAACATCGCGAGCGCTGCATTGGAAAGCATGAAGATCGACGCCAAAAGCGTGCAGAAAGAAGCCGATGAGCAACTGCGCGAGAAGACAGGCTCTGAGCCTGTGTTCAGCGAACGAGCAGACAGCCCGGAAGCGCAAGCCAACGACAAGCCAAGACTGCGAGTCTTCACACGCGAAGAGAACAGCACCATCGGCTTCAGCCAGATGGTTGTGGAAGCGTTGAAACGTTCAAATGATTATTCGCTGTTTTTTGGTGCTGTCGAAATTCACCCTGAACATTTGTTGCTCGGCCTGCTCGACATAAAAGATGCAGGCGTCAATGCCATTTTCGAAGAGCTGGCGATCAACGTTACGTTTTTGCGCCGCCAGGTTTTTGCCTTGTCAGCGCATGAAAGCTACGCCAAAGATCATGTTCCCGGATTGCGAGAAGCGCTGATCAACGGATTCGACGAACTGGTCAATCGCTATCAAGCAAACGCGCACGCCTTGACGAATCTGGCTGCCAGGGCCGGCGGCGTCCATATCAACATTCCCAGCCGCGGCCAGGTGGTGCACATGATCTGCATGGGATTCATGGGCGAATTTCTCGGCACGCAGGTCACGTTTCAGCGTTATCTTTTGGAAGAAAACATACGTTCGCTCAGTCACAGAGTCGGCACTTTGGATAAGGAACTGACGGCAAGCATCGTATCTAGTGGCGCGCAAAATTTACGCTCCGACGTGCGCACCACGATCGAGCACATTTGGTGCAATCAATATCGCTTGCTAACGCGCCTGTTGGACGATGGCGAGCACGACCTGATCGGCAGCGTAATCGAGGATCTGTGGTGGGCGCAAAGCGAAGAAATCGCTCTGCACGATCTCTTCAGCGAAGCGCTCGACGATCACCGGCGCAAGCAAGTCCTCAGTCTGCAAAAACGCCGCCTGGAGATTGCGGCGCGATTGACCAAGCTGCGTCACCGACTTGAAGAGACCGTCAAGCAGTGTTTTGTGAAACATTCGATCTCTGCCTGACGGCTAGGCAAGATTTTCGTGAACCGTTGTATTCTTTTATGTTTCAGTCGACGAAGGGATAGTTCTCAAACAATGCTGCCTGCATACCGAGATACGGATCGTCCAGATCGCAGTGCATTACCTCTTTGTATAACCACCCCTTCAGCTGAGCGGGAGTAGTGCCCGAGAGTGTGGTGGCAAGCCTCTCATGGATCAATTTGCGCCTCTGCGTTTCATTAATTACAGTTTCTTCCGTCAATTCGGGCCATGCCACCACATCAAGTGGCGTGTGCGGTTTTGAATGGGTGGAAGAGACCCTTCGCGCAATTTGAGACGGACGGTGCTTTTCGATCGATTCTAGAGCAATTCGGTGGTAGGCGGACAGATACTGGGTCTTGGCGTCGGTCCGATCCGATTTAGATTGTGCAGTTCTGGCTACCGTTAGCAATTTTGAGATGGCGTCGCGGTACGAATCAGGTTTGTACAAGCCCGGTAATACGTCGACTACCTGACCGTCTGCGGTGCAGACATAAGAGGCGATATTACCGTGCAGTGTTCGTTTAACTTTGTGTCCGTTGCCGAAGTCAATCGTGATCATCGGCACTGGACGTACTGACTCCCATACCGGCTCGAAGTTTTCATCAATGTATTTGGCGATTGCAGCATCCGAGAACAACACGGTTCTCGCAAGACGTGCATTCGTTCAACAGAAGTGTTCATCTAAATTGCCGAGCACGTGCACAAGCAACACGGGCTTACCTGACTGGGCAGAAGCGGCGCAGGCTTGCTTGAAATTTTCGTGCCAGCTCACCAATCCGGGGCGTTCTTTTCGCTGGGCGATGGATCGCGCAGGGATCGGTCGTAGATTTAGGGAAGACTGAGGCGCTGGAGTCGCTGTGGCTACCGGTTTTATGTCATTCAAACTTCTTTCCAGAGGGTTTTCGATGCGCCCCTTCCCAAAAGGAGCCGGTTGAAATGGAAACACGCCAAAGAGCTTGGACTCGAGCGGTGTTTCAATCCCCGATTTGGGACCAATCGTTCCGTTTGTCGCTCCTGGCAATCTTGGTGCGTCGTTGTTCTGGCAAAAACCCGGGGTGGCCGCTGCGAACACAAATAACACCACAGTTGCATCAAGGCAGATTTGACGCAAATTCATCTGTTGCCTCCGCAAGTAATCATCAATATTGTCCAGGCATCACCTGCAGCTGTGACTGGGATTAACCCGGATCGTGATCCGCAATTTCACTGAACAGTTTCCTGCGAATTTCACGTTTCAAACGGTAGATTGGGAAACCACTTTTATGCGGGCAGCGGCGTCAGATATTGGAGTTTCATATCATGACTATAGATTCTGGCTCGATCAAGCAAATCCCCCAGGTCACCGATGCAGTGACTGGAGCGACCGGCACTGATGATAAGGGCGGCGACAATCTTCATGAGTTTAGAGTTCCTAGCCAAGACGTGAAGGCTAGTGGCAATACAGAGCCATACAGCGGTGAAGGGTCAATTGCTGCCGGCGTCAGTGGGGCGCTCATGGGTATAGGCTCCCGCACCTATGGTCCGTACATGCGCGAGGCGGCTGCGAACGCTTTTGGATATCAGTATGCTAAAGATGGATTTTTCTCGGAAATTACCCATCCGATAGATGCGCGATTGGTTGGAAAGGTACTGGAAAGTGCGCCGCTGCCCCCGAACCTTACATTCAGTGACAAAGTGGCGCTGGAGGCAAGCCAAGCTCTTAAGCGGGTCGATGCAACCATTAGCAACGGTCTGATGCGCACTGCTACCAATTCCGGTTGGGCACCAGAGGCAACATTGTGGAAAGCGGGGCGAAACGGTGCTATTGCCGGTGTCTCGGATTGGGCAGTAGATCGTGGTCTTGAGTGGGCAACCGGTGCCGAGTCGCTCAGACCAAATGTGATTGAAACCTCGCTCGTCGCTGGCGCCATCATGAGTCCGATTCCCGGTCGCTATAAAGCCGGCGCCGTTGCTGTTGGCTGGGGAATAGGTAAACTCTCCAATATTATTGGCTTGACCTAAGTATCGATTGAGCCGCTTTGCGCCAATTTTCTCGAAGATTCGGTTGCGTCATAGGGTGTGCCACGCACGGGCGTACCAGTGGTTGACGATCCCGTGGATGACATACGGATCCGCCTTGGCGAAGTTGGTTGGTAAATCACTGGAATCTGTTTTGAAAATCAGCATCGCACTTCCATCGGCTGGGTCTGCCAGCGAGCCCGCCAGGACTACGTCGCCTCTGGCGATCGCGGAAAGTACATGTTGTTTGTGCTCTGATTGAAAAGGACCTTCTTTGCTGGCATAGTCTGGAACTTTTTCATAGAACAGCAAGTAGTGCATTTCTTTCGTCCCCGCTATGTTGGCTTATCTTCATATAAATATGTCGGCAGTCCATCGAGACTTTGCTGATTGCGTTCGCGTCGATACTCCTCCATGCCTTCGTCACCTTTCTTGCAAGCAAAGTCGACCAGAAGCGAACGCTCGCCTCGGTATTCGTATAACGGCACAGCGAAGCCGCAAGTTGTGAGAACCGATTCGACGTCCAATACAATAATTTGTCTCTCGCCCGGAAAGGCATGAAAGTGCATGTAGACTTCCTGCCATTCATCGTCCTGCTTGCGGACCACGCGGCCCTGACCGTACAAGCGCAGGATCAGTGGGCGTTCGATAAAGCTGCAAAACATCAAGGTCAGCCGACCGTTTTCCGCAATGTGTGCCGCCGTTTCATTTTCACTGCCGGTTAGATCCAGATACGCAACTTGTTTGTTGTTGATGACGCGAAACGTATCCATTCCTTTCGGCGACATATTGATGCGTCCAACACTCGGCGCCGAAGCGTTGAAAAAGATCCGCTGATCCGCGATGAACGAGCGCAATGTGTCATCTAGTTCGCTGTAAAACTTTGCCATATGCCCTTCTTCCAATACGTCCCAATTCGCAGAATAATCATAATGCTCTCACGCATAAACATCCAGATAGCTCATGCGGCGTTTTTGCCGACGGAGCGGATCATGTGCATCAGTTCCGAGATCTTGGCGCGGGCCGTGGGGTTGTTGACGATGTCTGACATGCGCAGGAGTGTCAGACCATGGTAGTAGCCTTGCTGATGCGGCAGATCGAGCAGGGAGCGCATCAGGTCCCAGTCATAGGCGCTGCCCAGATCACCACCGAGCGCGTTTTCGCCTTTGAGCCAGAGATCCTGGCGTTCTGCTTCTTCGCCAACGCGAACCGCGAGAGTATGCGCCATCGATTTGGCTGCTGGACCGTCTTGTCCGTCGGGCATTTCGGTGGCGGTAAAAGAAGGCACTACTTGGGTTCCCACACCGGGGCGCTCGGGTTGGAGTTGGCGGAACATAGTCAGGATCGGCCGATAGCCAAATCCGTTTTGCTCGTTGAACCAATTGGCACTGTCTGTGGTGCGGATCAGACCGGCGGCCAATTCGGCCAGGCGATCGCCGGGCACTAAGTTGCCATTTTGCCACTCGCCTACACGCCAGTGAATGCCCGGTATCTTGCCACCAAGGTCGATACCATAATATGCCGAGCCTTTGGTGCCGAACACGTCCAGGGCTGAGTGCATCATGCGGCTGCCGTGATCGAGCAGGGATTGGTTGTACCAATCGAAGAAGTCTTTGCCGTATTGCAGGTTGATGTGATCGTTGCGGTTGAAGAAACCGTTTGGATCGCTGGGAGGAAGAATCTGATCGTTCGTGAGATTGGCAATGCCCCAGGCTTTCTTCAGTCCTTCCAAGCCGCCGTATTTGTTGATCGCAAAGTCGCGGAACGATTCGATCGCCAACTCCGAATACGCTTGCAGTGCGCCGCGTGTAGGATAGCCGGCAATGGCACCGTCGTGTGCGTTGTAAGATGGAAAACGCAACTCGCCGGCTGGTCCCATGCTGACGTTGATTTCGCCGATGTTGTGCGCCTTGTCGGCGAAATGCTCGGCGAATGCTTTCATCACCCTTTGGTAGTGTTCCATCGCTTGATCGTCAGCCCAAGCGGAGATCACTTCCTTGCTGATATTGCCGTATTCGCTCTTGTATCTTGCGGCATTGATATCGCCACCGAATTTGGCGGCAAGGTCTTCCCATACGTGATCGGGCAACGGTACGTTAGCATTGTCACCGACATTGCCACCACATTGATGGAACGACAGGATCGGCACCCACTTCAAGCCGGCGGAAATCACAGTGCTGCTCAGTTGATCATAGTAGGACCAGTTGTATTGACGCCTATTGGGTTCGATCAAACCCCACCAGACGTCGGTTGAAACTGCGTCTACTCCGAGCGCTTTCACTTCTTTCAGCAAGCGACCGAAGTCGGACCATTCAGCTTGCGATTGAGGGCTATTGGGATTGTTCGGATCTCCCACCAACAGTGGTGCCATCACGTTGATTGTCGTGTAACCGCCGTCAAGCCGAACCGGGTGTGTATAACCGTTGATTCGCCATGTGTTGATTGGACGATCGCCGGCTGAAAGAAGCAAGCGGTTGTCCATTGCGCCGGTGACCATCCACACTTTGCCGTGTGCGTCTCCGAAGACATGGCGCGCGCGGTCGACTTCAGAAAGATTTTCAGGATGGCAAGAAACAACGAGATCTGCCTTGTCAGCTTGCGGAAGCAGCGTGCCTTCGTTGCCGCCAAGCCGTTGCACAAATAGTGTCTTTTCCGGTCCGTATTGATTGAAGAAGAGAAATTTCTTGCCGATCACTTCGCGCACGTTCAACATCGCGCTGTCTGAATTGTAGTGGCGGAAGTCATTGAGATCAGACTTGCCGCTGACGATTTTGAACTCTTTCGGCGGCGGGTTGTTGACCGGTGGCAAATCAGCAACTTCGGTCGATTCCACACGAACAAGTGGTTCCGGTTTGGCTGATCCGAGTTGCGACTTCAATCCCTGCAGCCGCTCTATCGCTTCGGATGCAGTTGCAGTCCGCAGATCGAGAGTGATTTTGCGTCCTTGCGGAGTCAGATTGATTTGAATGTTGCTTTGTTCAGAGGGCGTTCCCGTCTGTTTGGTGGTCTCAACAGCCGAATTTATGCCACCACCACCGGTGCTGCCCGCCCGCCAGTTGTAATACGACTGCGATACCTTGATGCCGGTACCGGCGGCCAGCGTGCTGAGCCCTCCATCGATCAAACCTTCTTTTACGACTTTGCCGAGATTGAAGTCTTCATGCGCCGCGTGTTGGCGTTGAATTTCACCGGCCATGCCGGCGGTGGCACCGAAGGTGCCGCCCATCACCATGCCGCCGAGCACTTTATTTTGGGCCAGGGCACCTTTGGTCGCGTAGTTGCCCACCCCGAATGCGCCTTCGCTGATCGTCCACAGAGCTGCGTCCATCATCCAGGCTTGGGGATTGATTATTTCGCCTTCCAGCCTCCTGGCTGCCGCCGAGGGATTGGCCCATGAGTTGCGATCGAACACCACATCCGATGTGCGCGAGACGATGCCCATGGCGATGCCCTTTGTCGGGGCAAATTTCATGCTGTGCCCGGCAAACTCATAGGCGACTTTGAGTGCGCCACCTTTGGCAGCGCCCAGGGTGAAGTCCTCCGCCTGCTGCAATCCACCAGTCTCTGGGCTGGCCTGCGCCAGTCCGTAAACCAGTAACGTGGCGCCTATGCCGAACCTGCCTCCGGCAAAAAGTGCGGCGGTTTTGGCGAATTCGTTGGCGCGATGGTCCCAGACGTCGCGGGTCTGGCTGTCCTTGATCATCGGTTTGAGGGCAAAATCGACCGCCGACTCGATGTAGCTCTTGTGCGTTTCAGGCGGCGGAGCGTCCACCGTGTTCTGGCACTGGCAGTCCTGCGCTGCCTGCCCTGGTCTTGGCAGCGCGGGTTTGTTCAGAAGCGGCGAGCCGATGGTCCAGGGGCTGGACTGATCGCCTGTTACCAACGCACTAAATTCTGACCGGTCACCCATTAGTGAACGCCAAGCTCAAATGAAGGGTTTATGTGATGGACCTTTTCACATACTAAGATCAAGGGATCTCGTGTTCAAGGGTGAGATCACCATGGCATGGGAATTGCCGCAAACGGAGTCTCAGCACAGTCAATTGGCTTTGAGGCAAAATTGCAGCGCGGCGTTTTGTGCTGTCAATGCCCGACGCAGTTGTTAGACTTAGAGGGCGGTTTTCCGCTCAGGCGGTTCTGGGCAATTTGAGCAGGGAAAGTCTGGGTGTGAGCAATACCGACAAGCCAAAACTGAGCTTTTCCCAAATCTGGAACATGAATTTCGGCTTTCTCGGCATTCAGTTCGGGTGGGGATTGCAGCTCGCCAACATGAGCGCGATCTATGCCAAGCTCGGGGCGAAGCCCGACGCTATCCCGATTCTCTGGCTGGCTGGACCGATGACTGGGTTGCTCATTCAGCCATTGATCGGAGCAATGAGCGATCGCACCTGGAATCGGTTGGGCAGGCGTCGTCCGTATTTTCTTGTCGGGGCACTGCTTGCCTCATGTGCGCTGTTTTTCATGCCTGACTCGCCCTCGGTGTGGTTTGCGGCATCGATGTTGTGGATTCTCGACGCCAGCGTCAATATCAGCATGGAACCATTTCGCGCCTTCGTCGCGGATAAACTGAACGAGCGTCAGCGGACGACCGGCTTTATCATGCAGAGCTTCTTCATCGGCATCGGCGCCACTCTTGCCAATGCGTTACCGGCGATTCTCAGCCGGATCGGGGTGGCCGGCAGCACCGCCAATGGTGTGCCCCTTACAGTGCAGTGGTCTTTCAAGATTGGTGCGGCCGTCTTCCTCTTGTGCGTACTGTGGACAGTCGCTTTCTCGAGTGAATACCCACCTGATGACATGGACGAATTCAAGCGAAAGCGGTCCCTCAACCCAGGCTTAGCCGGTTTAATCAAGGAGGTCTTTCGCGAGATTCCCTTGGCAGTTAAGGAGATGCCTGCCACCATGAAGCAACTGGCGGTGGTGCAAGTATTTACATGGCTGGGTTTGTTTTGCCTGTGGATGTACTTTGCGCTCTCGACGGCGTATCACGTCTTTCACGCCGAGGGACCGCAAAGCCCTGAGTTCGATCAAGGAACGATTTGGGCTGGATGGTGTTTTGCCATTTACTCATTCGTTTGTTTTGTGGTGGCATTTTTCTTACCGGCGATCGCCCGCAAGACCAGCCGCAAAATTGTTCATGCGGTGTCGCTCATTCTCGGCGGCTTGAGTTTGATCTCGGTCTACTTCATCAGCGATCCGACCACTTTGCAGTTTACGATGATTGGAGTAGGGATCGCGTGGGCTTCAGTACTGGCTATGCCATATGCGATTCTAGCCGGTGTAGTGCCGCCAGATCGTACAGGCGTATACATGGGAGTCTTCAATTTCTTCATTGTCATTCCTGAGATTATCGCTTCCCTGACGTTTCAGCCGTTGGTGAAGCATGTGTTCAACAATGACCCTGCGTGTGTCGTGGTTATGGGTGGGGTTTCGTTATTAATTGCGGCAGCGCTGATGATTCGCGTGCAGGATATTGGCTCCGCCTCCGCATCGTATGCGGTGTCATCGCACTGATCGTGCTTTCAAGAATATCTGGGAGCGCCGCAAGTTTGGCGGCTGAAACTGTCATCGCAAGATGAAGGGGCATTTCATGCAAAATGCCTTGGCCAGGCGGATCGGGCGACCTTCGATGTCTGTTCCTTCTTGCACGCTGCATCTTAGTGTCGACCCGCAGTCAGGACACTCCAATTCGCGCGCACCATGGATGATGGCATTGGAAATCTGCTCCGCTGTTGCATAGTCAAGCAAGTGACTTTCACGCACTTTGTGCCCAGCCACCATGCGCGACTCCACCTCTTGCAAAAGTCCCGGCTCTATAGTAAGTGCCTTAGCCAAAAGCTGCCGGTCGGACGACGAAAGCCATGTTTCCACGCCGCCCTCAATATCCTCTATGCGCTGTGGCTTGAATCGCGACAATCGAGCAAGATCACGCACGGTCATGTTGCGAAACTCGCGCAATTGGCTGACTCGCTGTGCCAACGTTGGTGCGAGTCGCAGGTCTGAGGGTATGGGTCTGATGTGTATCATGGCAAGATAATTTTATCGTGGTGGACGCAGGGGCGTGAGAAAAGTTCTATCATAATAAATTTCCGCGCCTGAGCTGCTAACATCAGCAAGAGCACAGATACAGGTTAAGTCATGCTCGACTTCAACAAGCTGATGCATCAGATCGACCAGGTCGGACGCGACAGCCTGGACGAAAGTTTGGCTGAGCATGAAACCCTTTTGAACGCACATGAGGCCTACGAACAAGCAGTATCGGTGGCGGAAGAGTTTGCCCAGCGGTTGGCTGAAAACCGTGATCTGGTTCTCTGGCCTCTGTCCATGCCTTTGGAACGATTCGGCAATTCGTATCAAGTCGAGAAACAAAAAAATCCTGTCACCGTCGTTGCTGTCGATGGTTCTCAAATCATGCCAAGCCACCACGAAGTGCACGCGTGCTATTTGTTGAACGTCGGATTGGCGATTGTCACATACGGCGCGAAACACCCGCCGATTTTGGAGAGCATCCCGCAACTCTATCATCGTCCGGAGGATCTCTATCCCCTCGTCGATCGCCGGCGCATCCACATTGATGAACTGTATGTTTCGCTTGAGCGGTCTCTATTGGAATTGCAGACGCTGCTGCAGCGCTCGCTCGATGCTTGCCAGCGTGGTGCTGATGTGGTGGCACTGTTCGACGGTTCTCTAATCTCATGGTCGGCTGAAAAACTGCCTGCCGCCTTTCAAGAAAGTTACGGACAGCGCATGGTGGCCACTCTGGAGGGGTTTGAAGCCGCTGCCATTCCCTTGATCGGATATCTGTCACATAGCCGCAGCTCTGATGTAGTTAACGCATTGCGTGTTTCGATTTGCCCCTATGAGTTGAGCCGCTGCCGCGATCATTGCGGGCATTTGAATGAGGAATCGTTCCCCTGCTCGACGATCTGGCCGCTTTCAGACCGGCAGATGTTGAACGGCAAATTGGATATGCACCATCGTTCTGCTTTATTTATGTCGGGATCACCAGCGCTCAAATCGCTGCCTTACAAACACAAAGTTTGTTTTACTTATCTGAATACCGGCTTCGAAATTGCTCGGCTGGAACTGCCGCATTGGTTGTTCGCCAATGGCAATCTGTTTAAGAACGCACTTTCCACAGTTCTTTCGCAAGCAGAAAAAGGAAAAGGCTATCCCATTTGCTTATCTGAAGCTCATCATCTTGCCGTGATCCGCGGCGGCGATCGTGAACGTTTTTTTGCTCTCATGGCGCAGCATCTCGTTGGCATGGGAGTGCCTAGAGTACGCGTCAGTCCCAAGGAATCGAAAAAGAGAATTGGTTTCGTTTAACCAGATCGCAGTCTGTATCTACTGGCATATCTGGATCAAAAATCGATTTCTTGATAATCTAGCTGCGCGCAGTTCACCAAGGTGAAATATTTCTGAGACTTGTGTCACGTTCATGGAACTGAGCAGTTGCAGCAAAGTGACGGCGGCAAGCGTTTAGTATGACGATTGGTTCAATGATTCGAAAAGTGGTAGAGGATTTTTGCCAGTGGTTGATCGCTGCGCAGAAGGAATCGGCTGCAAAAGTCGTAGATAACGTTGACTGGGATCAGGTGGATGGATTGCGGCAGAAGCTTTCTTCCATGAGGTCGAAGCACCGCCAGTCTGAAGCTGAGCCGACAGATTCTTCGTATATGACGGATATCTACCGCGAGAACACAGAACTCAGCGGGCATCTGATCATTGGCGGGCGGAGGCGCGACGGAGGCAATACCGAGCAGTGGTCGCAAGGTGAATCGACGTCTTTCTCACCAGAGTTTCATCAGAACCTGCAAAATTCGATTTACAACGGCGCAACGCCTGTTGCCGATGATGATTGGAGCCTGCGTCAACAGCAACGTTCTTTTAACACCCCGACCGCTGATGTCTATCAGCCACCTCTAGAGCCGTTCGTGCCCGAAGGCGCTGAAGGCGGCTACTTCAGCTACGCCACTGAGAGCAGCAATGCCGGGTTGCATCAAGCACAGAATGCGGTACCTGACGAGAGCTATGAACCACTGATGATTGGTGGCATGGACTTTTCTATCGCTCCCCAAGCCGACATGGCAGAATTGGATGGTGAATATGACTCGCTGCCGGCAGTCGCCGCCGCACCACTTGTAGTGCAGGAGTCACCGCCGCCTTCGTCACCATTTACGGTGCCCGCGGCAGCGACGACTCATGCACCATTTGCGGTGCCGGGAGTAGCAACGGCTCAAGCACCATCACCGGTGCCACAGCAAATACCGCCGAGGGCGCCGTTCCAGCTGAAGCCGCTAGCATTGGTTTTAGAGCGTGCACTGCCTAAGTTCGGACATTTTGATGCCAGCCCGAACGGCGATTCATCGTCTGGCACGCAACGAACCGCCACTCTGCAGATTCAGAACGTCGTTTTACGCCGAGATCCGCCAGTCGCTCCGGACAGCCCTGCAGCAGTGCAGAGTGTGACTCAGGACCTGACAGACCTCGTTCCCATACGGTATGAAGCGAGCCAAAGTCCTGATGCTGCGTCATCGGAGGAAGCGAGAGTTGTGCAACAGTTGTTCGCCGCAAACCACCAGAGTCTCGCGGATGTGTCCTTTGGTGGCACTCCCTAAAAGCAGCGATCGTCACTCGGGAAGCCAGCCTTTCTTCTGGGGTTCTCCCGCACCGGTGGCGTCTGCCACCACGGAGTCCAATCTTGCTTGCCGGTGTGCCGCTTTGTAAGCATGAAGGAGTTCGGGAAAAAGCGGCGCGGAGAAATCCAGCTGACCGTCGTCGGAAATGCGTAGAATTTCTTCGAGAAACTTGCACGCCTTTTCCGCTTTTCCGTTGTGAATGTACAAATCGGACAGGAGCAGGGCGCGCCCGTCGTTGCCATATCGAAAATAGTCCGGGCTGAGAGAATAGCCGCGCTCATATGCAGTCATCGCCTTCGCAGCGTCACCTTTGGCACGGTAGCAATCGCCAAGGTCCGCAAGCGTATAAGCGAGCAACTCCGAGTTTTCTCCAAACGCCAGCTCTTTCAGTTTTATCAGTTGTGTTAGCGCTGCTATTGCTTCGTCCGGTGATTTGGCCGAGTACAGATAGGGCGATTGCTGTTTCAATTGCCGCAGACCCTCTATTGATCTCTTTAAATTATCCGTTTGAGGACTGTTTGCTAGGTCGAACTCGCCGAGCGCAGCGTCGAGGTCGCCGGCTTTGAGCGCTTCGCTGCCCAGATAAAGGTGCGTCGGCTCGGTGGGAACGTATCCCAACTGAGAAATGGACACATTCAGGTTGTTTAGCACGTAATCCGTGTAGCCGCCGATTTGCGAGTGTTCCAGTGCGCGCTCGAAATATCTAATGCCTTGAGGCGCCGGCATTTGCATCCCTGCCTCATTGCACGCACGAGCGTCCAAAAGAGAAATCGGTATGTCGTGTGGATACTTTTCCAAGTACTTCGTGCAGACATTGTCAGCGTCGATGAATCTCTTTTGTGCGATCAACTTTCTTGCAGCCGATACGGCTGTGTCGTGTTCGGTCGCATCTGGCTCCTGGAATAAGCTGATATTCTTGTTGACCTGAGCGATAGCATCCAACAACTGCATCGCCTCCCAGCGTTGCCAGCGTCCGTGTTTGTAATAATCATATGCTGCGTAGTACTCGGCTGCGGCGTTCTTATTCAATGCCAATTTAGTGGTATCGGACTTACCGGACTTATTGGTTTGGTAGCGATAGGCATCAGCCAAGTACCAATGAAGTTCTGCTTTCAAGTTCGCAGGTTTGTTTGCCAGGTTAGCGATTCGCAGCGCTTCACGCCAGTCTCCTATTAAGGTCTCTCCACTCTCCATTGGGCTCAGTTGCGCCTGATCGATTGCTTTCTGAAGTTGAATTTCCTCAACTGCTTTCGCCTGAATGCCAACAAACAAAAACAATGCAAACAGCCCGGTCCAAATCTTTTTGTCGAAGAAGTCGAGAAAACGAAACAAGAGCAGCCTATCAGCCCGAGGTGGTAGCTTTCTCGTGTTGCCGCCACTGATGCAGTCATTGACCAGGCTAAGAGCTGTCGTCAGTTCGCGGACATTGCGGAACCGTTTTGATGGTTTCTTCTGCAAACATTTGATAATGATGCAATCCAACAACTTGAGTGCGTTGTGCTCGGGAGAATCGGGGCTGTACTGGTTGGCCAACTCATGCAAGTAATTCAGTGCGGCCTGGCTGATTTTGTGCCCGACAAAAGGCGGACTGCCGACCAGAGCCTCGTACATGATGCAACCGAGAGAATAAATGTCAGTGCGCTCGTCTAGTTTGCTGCGATCGAGGCACTGTTCGGGACTGAGATAGTAGGCATTTTGCACCGGATCTGGTGGCATGCCGAAATCGATCAACTTAATGTTGTCTGACTCGTAGTCGTTAGTAGCCAACATGATTTTGTGGGGCGACAAATTGCCATGCACCAACTGGCGGGAATGCGCTTCGGTGAGCGCGTCGCACACCTGACCGAAAATACCCAGGAATCGGGCGATGTCCATTCGTTTTGTCGCCTGGAATGTTTCTGCCAGGCTCTCGCCCTCAATCCAGTCTGTCACTACATATGGTGCACCGCAATCGCCTACACCATGGTCGTAAATCGTGACGTGATTGTGGTGAGTCAACTCGCCGGTTTTGCTCGCCGCTTTTTGAATGCTGCGAACCAATGCGCTGTCCGTCAGCTTGACGTTGAAGATTCGCAGCGCCAGCAGTTTCTCAATCCCTTCCGTGCGAGCGGCATAGGTTGTGCTCAGAGCATCACGCCTAATTTCCCAAACAATGTCATAGGCACCGAACTTTGTCGGCATGGAATTGGGCCGCTGACGCTGTTCGATCGCAGCCGGAGAGTTCGAGGACTCCTCCGGGCCGATTGTGCGTTTCTCCGCACCAGTCGGGGACTTCTCAGGGCCGGTTGCGCGTTTCTCCGGGCCAGTCGAACAATTTCCAGAGCCGTCCGCGCGTGTCTCAGATGGAGTGGAACCATCCTCAGACGCCGCCGC
>Ga0206819_10014_pt1 | contig 53574 bp, 63 predicted proteins | sample Alteio_BWOrgCont_87_FD_152855 | JGI IMG/M metagenome (GOLD analysis project Ga0206819, IMG submission 152855) | Enriched cells from forest soil in Barre Woods Harvard Forest LTER site, Petersham, Massachusetts, United States -... | ecosystem: Environmental > Terrestrial > Soil > Temperate forest >... | reverse complement strand
GCCGCGGCCACCGCGTTCACCACCACCTTGGCCGCCCTCGCCGCGTTCGGCCCCAAGCCCCGCGATTTCTCCATCTCCATGCCCAAGAAGCAACGTGTCCTCGCGTTGAAACAGGCTCTGGCTGCACGTAAAGATAACCTGGTCATCGTCGCCAATTTCGACGACGTCAAAGAAGGCAAGACGAAAGAGTTCGCCAAACTGCTCCAAGGTCTAAAACTGGACGAGCAAAAGGTCCTCCTGATCGTTGAGGGGCGCGGCGATCACTCCGACAAAATCGAACGTTCCGCCCGCAATATTTGCAAACTGACCGTCGTTCACGTCAACAATTTGAACGTCAAAGATCTGCTCCACTGTCAAACAGTACTGACGGCCGAGCCCACCCTCGAGGCGATCTCCAAACGTTTCCAGCTCAAAGAAGAAAGTGAACCCACCGCCAAGAAAAAAGCACCGAAAGCGAAAGCCGAAGGCGCTGAAAAGAAAGCGGTGAAAGAACCGAAGAAAGCGGCTTCCAGCAAGGCTGAAAAGGCGCCCAAGAAAGAAACGTCCGAAAAGCCCAAAGCTCCCAAGACGAAAAAAGCGGAATAGCAAGTAGCAAATCAGTCAGGTCATAGTCATGAATAGCCGCCAATCACACATCATCATTCGCCCGCTGCTCAACGAGAAAGCTGCCTCGTTGTCGGCGCTCGGGAAGTACACGTTCGAAGTGGCGAGAGACGCCAACAAGATCGAGATTGCTCAAGCGATCCAAAGCTTGATCAAAGAGCTCTACCCGAAAAACAAATCGAGAGTAACGGGAGTGAACACACTGCCGATCCGGGATTCGCGCCGCCGCTTCAAAAGCCGCGTTCGCATTCCTAAAGACAGCAAAAAGGCAATCGTGCAGATCGAAGGCGATCCCCTCGATTTCTACAGCGCCTAACTCAGAGAGCGACAAGTACCCAAAAGGATACATATATGCCTCCCCGGAAAATCAATCCAACCTCTGCCGGCCGCCGCAATATGACGACGCCGGATTTCTCCGACATTACGGCAACGAAGCCGGAGAGAAGCTTGCTGCGCCCGATGAAGCAATCGGGTGGACGCAACAATCAGGGACGCCTTACCGTTCGCCACAAAGGCGGCGGACACAAGCGCGCCTATCGTTTGATCGACTTCAAACGCGACAAACACAACGTTCCCGCGATCGTGAAAACGGTGGAATACGATCCCAACCGCAACACTCGCATCTGCTTACTGCAATATGCTGACGGCGAAAAACGCTACATCCTGGCGCCTTTAGGCATCAAGGTGGGCGAAACGTTGATGAGCGGCCCGGCGGCCGAAGTGAAAAACGGTAATGCGTTGCCACTGCGGTCGATACCACTGGGTACGATGGTCCACAACGTCGAGCTGACCATGGGTCGCGGCGGACAGTTGGGACGCTCGGCCGGAGCTCAAATCCAAGTTCTGGCTAAAGAAGGAAAGATGTGCACCCTGCGTTTGCCCTCCAGCGAAATGCGCATGGTCCACCTGGACTGCATGGCCACTGTCGGACAGCTCGGCAACCCCGATGCCAAAAACATTCGCCTGGGTAAAGCCGGACGCAGCCGCTGGTTGGGCATCAAACCCACCAACCGCGGTGTGGTGATGAACGCTGTCGACCACCCGCACGGCGGCGGCGAAGGCAAGTCGCCAATCGGCGGCAAGCCGCAAACCCCATGGGGCAAGCCGGCGATGGGCTACAAGACCCGCCGCGGCAAACACAAGACTTCGGACAAATACATCGTGAAGCGTCGCACCAAGTAGGAGAGGAAAGAAGTGTCTAGATCGCTAAAGAAAGGACCTTTCGTTCATCCCTCGCTCTCCAAGAAGATCGAGGACATGAACCGCAGAGGCGACAAACGCGTGATCAAATCCTGGTCGCGAGCTTCAATGATCATTCCGGACATGATCGGTCACACGATTGCGATCTACAACGGTCGCAAACACGTTCCGGTCTACATTACGGAACAAATGATTGGCCACAGATTAGGGGAATTCGCACCGACACGACTCTTCAAGGGTCACGCCGGCGGCGATAAGACCGCCAAGAGAGCGGCAAGTTAGGGCGACGGGTAACTCCCTGGCAGCGAAGCAAGAGCGGCGAGGAGCCGGTCGCAGCAAGCGGAGGGAGAGCGTAGGAGGCGAGGCTACGAAGCCGACGGAGCGATTAAAATAATGCACAGCAAAGCACAAGCTAAATGGGTCAGGATGTCGCCGCGAAAAGTTCGCCGCGTCATCAATGAAATTCGCGGCAAGAAAGCAGCTGAAGCCGTAGTGATGCTGCGCTTCATGCCCTTTGCCGCAGCGCGCGAAGTAGAGAAAGTAGTGAAGTCGGCGATGTTCAATTTGATCCACGCCGAAAAGAATTCGATCTCCGTCGATGAAGCGAACGAGCTCACAGTCGTGGAAGCATATGCCGATCAAGGTCCGACTTTGAAACGGATTCAGCCCCGCGCCCGTGGACGCGCATTCCCCATCTTGAAGAAGTCGAGCCACATCACCGTCGTTTTGTCGGACGTATAGAAACAAGGAGCTAGGTAAGTAACGTGGGTCAGAAAGTTAATCCGAACGGTTTCCGCCTTGGCGTCCACAGAGGATGGCACTCCAACTGGTTCGTGCAAAAGCGCGATGTCGCGCCGCTCGTCCAGGAAGATCAAGCGATTCGCCGTTTCTTGAAGAAAGAACTGCAGAATGCCGGCGTTTCCCTGATAGACATCTCGCGCAAAGCGGATCAGATTCAAATTGAAATTTACACCGCCCGTCCCGGCGTCGTCGTCGGCAAGGGCGGGCAGGGCATCGAAACGCTGCACCAGAAAGTGAAAGCGCTTTTGATGCGAGTCGGTCTCGATATCAGAATCAATATTCTGGAAATCAATCGGGTCGATCTCGAATCGCAACTGGTGGCAGAGTCGATCGCTCAGCAACTCGAGAAGCGCGTGGCCTTCCGCCGCGCGATGAAGCAGGCGATGCAACGTTGCATGCGCGCCGGCGCCATCGGCGTCAAAGTCATGGTTGCCGGTCGTCTGGGTGGTGCTGAAATCGCCAGAACGGAATGGGCCAAGGAAGGTCGCATTCCTCTGCAAACTCTGCGCGCCGACATCGACTACGGCACAACCGAAGCGCATACCGTTATGGGCTTGATTGGCATTAAAGTCTGGATCTTCCGCGGCGAGCTGGAACCCGGACAATGGTCGCCTCCGAACATCAAAACACAAACCGAACGCGGCGAGGGCGGCCAAGGTGGTGGTGAACGCGGTGGCCGCGGCGAACGCGGCGATCGTGGACAGGGCAACAAGTCTGGGCGTCGTCCCAGGAAGGCAGGGTAATAATCATGTTGATGCCCAAACGAACAAAATTTCGTAAGCATCATCGCGGCCGCATGACCGGATGCGAATCGCGCGGCGTCGAGGTGCAGTTTGGCGAATACGGGCTGCAAGTGCTCGATCCGGCGTGGATTACTTCGCGCCAAATCGAAGCTGCTCGTAAAGCGATGACCAGATCGGTCCGCCGCGGCGGGCAGCTCTGGATTCGCATCTTCCCCGACAAATCAGTTTCTAAAAAAGCTGCAGAAACCCGTATGGGCTCCGGCAAAGGCAATCCGGAATTCTGGGTGGCTGTGGTTAAGCCCGGGCGAGTGATGTTTGAGATGGCTGGTGTGGGCGAAAAAGAAGCCCACGAAGCGTTGCGGTTGGCTGCTCAAAAGCTGCCGATTCGATGCCGCATCGTTGAACGGCAGGCAGGAGGCGCACGATGAGAGTCCGAGAAGTTAGAGAACTAAACGCCGACGATCTGGCGGCGAAAATTTCCGACACGCGCAAGCAGATTGTCGAGATGCGTTTCCATCTAGCCATGCGCAAACTGGAAAGCCCAGCCAAACTGCGCAACAGCAAAAAAGATCTGGCCCGTCTTTTGACGATCCAGACCGAACAGCAACAACAACAACAACAACAACAACAACAACAAGAGACTCAGCCTAAAGCAACGGCAACCGCCGTTGCGAAGAAGCCGGCAGAAAAAAAACCGGCGGCGAAAAAACCAGCGGCAAGAAAACAACCGGCCGCCACGTAATTCTTGAAACGGGGCAATACGCCACACTTCAAAGGAACTGAAAAAATGCCCAGGAAGGAACTAGACGGAAAGGTGATATCCAACAAAATGGATAAGACGGTGGTAGTCGCTGTCGAAAACCGTCACCCGCATCCAAAATACGAGAAGCAGATCGTCGAGACGCGCAAGTTCAAAGCGCATGACGCCGAGAACAAGTGCCAGGTCGGCGATCGCGTGCGCATTCAAGAGTGCCGCCCGCTCTCGCGTGAAAAGCGCTGGCTGGTGACACAGATTACCGGTCACGGCGTGTCCGTTAAACCGACGGAGGAGTCAGCAATATGATTCAGCAACAAACTTATTTGAATGTTGCCGACAATACCGGCGCACGCGAACTGATGTGCATTCGCGTCCTGGGCGGCTCCAATCGCAAATATGCTTCGGTCGGCGACGTGATCGTCGGTGTCGTCAAAGACGCACTGCCGAATATGCCGGTGAAAAAATCGGAAGTGGTTCGCGCCGTGATCGTGCGCGTGCGCAATCACGTGCGCCGTCCCGATGGCTCCACCATCCGCTTCGACGACAACGCGGCCGTAATCATTCAGAAAGACGGCAACCCCAAAGGCACGCGCGTGTTCGGACCGATCGCTCGCGAACTGCGGGACAAGAACTTCACCAAGATCATTTCTTTGGCCCCGGAGGTCCTGTAATCATGGCTGTTATCGAGAAGAAGAAGCAAGTGCGCTTCAGCAACTCGCCGATCAAACAGAAAATGAAATTCGGCGGCACGAAAGTGGTATCGCGTGCTCTCGTCAAAGACGGCGCCACGAACCTGGTGCCCAAATTGCACGTGCGGGCAGGTGACATGGTCATGCTCATGAGCGGTTCCGACAAAGCGGGCCGCGGCAAGACCGGCAAAATCCTCAACGTCTTCCCCAAAGAAGGCAAAGTAATTGTTGAAGGACTGAACATCATCACCCGCGCCACCAAGGCGAAGAATCCGATGGGCAAGAGCGGCCACATCAAGAGAGAAGGAAAAATCTATGCATGCCGGGTCATGCTTTTCTGCACCGGCTGCAAGAAGCCGACGCGCGCAGGACATAAGACGCTCGAAAACGGCAAGAAGAGCCGCTCTTGCAAACACTGCAACGAAGCGCTCGACTCATAGGAAAACATCAGGTAGCGAAGGCAGAGGCGGCGAGGAGCCGGCGATGCCGAAGCGAGGGAAGCGCGGAGGAGGCGAGGAACGAAGCCGACGGAGCGCATAAAAAAGAGGATAGGTCCGTGCCCACCGATACACACGTAAAAATCAAAGAGCACTATGAAAAGGAAGTGGTGCCGCAACTGACCAAGCAGTTCGGCTACAAAAACCATCTTCAGGTTCCACGGCTCGAAAAGGTTGTCGTCAACATGGGACTGGGCGAAGCCACAGCCAATGCCAAAGCGATCGACAGCGGCGTCAAAGATCTGGTTACTGTCACCGGACAAAAACCGATCGTCAATCGCGCCCGCAAATCAATCGCTACCTTCAAAGTGCGCAAGGGCATGCCGGTTGGTGCTTCGGTCACCCTGCGCGGTCGCCGCATGTACGATTTTCTCGCCAAGCTAATTCACATCGCTCTGCCCCGCATCAGAGACTTCCGTGGTCTGTCCGCGAAATCGTTTGACGGTCGCGGCAACTACTCTCTGGGCGTTAAAGAGCAGCTGATTTTCCCGGAAATCAACTACGAACAAGTCGACGCAGTACGCGGCATGGACATCGCCATCGTCACCACAGCCCGCACCGATCAAGAAGCGCAAGCGCTGCTCGCCGGTCTGGGCATGCCGTTCAAAAAGCAAGGAGTTATCTAGATGGCCAAAACATCGTTAATCGATAAAGAGCACAAGCGCAGGGTCGCTGCTGCCAAAGGCAAGTATCCAGCAGTGCGCTTACACAATCGCTGTCGAATCTGCGGACGCCCGCGCGGCTTTTACCGCGACTTCGGCCTATGCCGCTGCTGCCTGCGCAAAATGGCCCACGAAGGTTTGATCCCTGGCGTCACCAAGTCTAGTTGGTAGGAGAGAGAGTAAATGCCCGTTACAGATCCTATATCTGACATGTTCAGTCGCATCAGGAACGCTGCCCGCGTTCAAGCGGCAGCCGTCGAGATGCCGGCCTCGAAGCAGAAAGTCGCCTTGGCGGAGCTTTTGCGCAACGAAGGTTTCATCTCCTCGTTTGAGACGAAAGACTTGGGCACGCCCGAGCAGAAGATGCGCATCAATTTGAAATATGGCAACAAAGGCGAACAAGTAATTCAAGGTTTGAAACGGATCAGCCGCCCGGGTCTTCGAATTCACCGTCCCGCCAAGCGCGTACCCAGAGTCTACGGCGGGCTCGGTATCGCCATTGTCAGCACCAGCCGTGGTTTGATGAGCGATCGTCAGGCTCGCAAGACCAACATCGGCGGCGAAGTCGTCGGCTACGTGTGGTAAAGAGAAACGATCAAGAGAGTGAGCAAGAGCGGCGACGAGCCGGTCACAGCGAACGAAGAGGAACTAGTAATGTCTCGTATCGGTAAAGCACCAATCCCAGTGCCATCTGGCGTCACAATCGACGTCAAAGGCCAAGACGTGGCCGTCAAAGGACCGAAGGGAAACTTGAAGTTGACCTTGCGTCCCGAGATCTCCGTCAAACAAGAAGATGGCAAGCTCGTCATCGCTCGTGTATCTGAAGACCGCATGGTGCGCAGCTTGCACGGACTGAGCCGCACACTGGTGGCGAATATGGTCAAGGGCGTTACCGACGGTTTCAGCCGCGTGTTGGAAGTAACCGGCGTTGGCTACCGCGCTACCATGGACGGCAAGAAGCTGGTCATGCAGCTCGGCTACTCGCACCCGGTCGAAATCGATCCACCCGCCGGACTGGAAATCGCAGTCGGCAAAGGCAACGTCATCACCGTCAGCGGTATCGACAAACAAGCAGTCGGCGACCTGGCAGCGGACATTCGCTCACGGCGCCCGCCAGAAGTCTACAAAGGCAAAGGCATCAAATATCACGGCGAAATCATCCGGCGCAAAGCTGGTAAAGCCGCCGGTAAGAAGAAGTAAGGCAAGAGGAAACGGCAATCATGATCACCAAGCCAGACAGAAAATTGACACGTGTCAAGCGCCATATGCGCATCCGCCGCCGCCTCATTGGCTCGACAGAGCGCCCGCGTCTTTGCATCTACCGTTCTAACAAACATATCTACGCCCAAATCGTCGACGACACCAGCGCCAAAACACTGGCTTTCGCCGGCACCCTCGACCCCGAGCTCAAAGGCAAATTGCCCAAGACCTGGGATCGCGAAGCAGCCAAAAGCGTCGGTCAGCTTATTGCCAAACGGGCTAAAGATGCCGGTATCGGAGCAGTAGTCTTCGATCGTGGCGGCTATATCTATCACGGACGCATCGCCGCAGTGGCTGAAGCCGCTCGCGCAGCTGGTTTGAACTTCTAAGAGGATAATCTTTCAGATGGATAAGGGTGAAGAAAAAATCGTCATTTCCGGTGCTGTCCCGGACGAACCCGCGCCAGATGGCGTGCGCAAAGGCCGGCGCAACACATCGCGGGACTCGAACCGCAGAGGTCCTGATGAACCGCGGCAGCGCGAGCAATCTGAATGGGAAGAAAAAATCATTCAAGTGCGCCGCGTCACCAAAGTCGTCAAAGGCGGCAAAAAGCTGAGCTTCCGCGCCGTAGTCGCTGTCGGCAACGGCAAAGGCCAGGTCGGCATCGGCGTCGGCAAAGCGGCAGAAGTGATCTCCGCCATTCAAAAAGGCGTGGTCGATGCCCGCAAGAGTCTGGTGAAAGTGCCTCTGGTAGGAAGTTCCATTCCCCACCAAATCACCGGCAAACAAGGCTCCAGCCGCATTCTTTTGAAACCAGCCGCCAAAGGTACCGGCGTCATCGCCGGTGGTGCCGCCCGCGCCATTTTGGAATTGTCCGGCGTCGGCGATGTGCTGTCCAAGTCGTTAGGCTCACGCGCTCCCTTGAATGTGGCCCGTGCCACCATCGATGGTTTGAAGAGCTTGAGAACTTTCGAAGAGGCCGCGCGCCTGAGAGGCATCAGCATGAAGCAGATGCTCTCGTAACGTCCGGGCCGTGAGCAAGAGCGGCGAGGAGCCGGTCGCAGCGAACGAAGGGAAGCGCGGAGGAGGCGAGGGACGAAGCCGACGGAGCGCATAAAAGAAGGTACATAGACATGCTAAAGATAACTTTGACCAAAGGGCTCGTCGGCAAGACCGAAGTGCAAAAGAAGGTCGTCGCCGCGCTCGGGCTGCGCAAGTTCGGCAGTTCAGTCGAGCATGCTGATACGCCCGTCATCCGCGGCATGGTGAGAAAGGTCAGTCATCTCGTCACCGTCACTCCGATAGAAGGCGATAAGAAGGCTAAGACCGCCGAAAAGCGTTCGACAACGAAAAAGGCTGCCACTACAGCTGGTGCAGCTAAGTAACCAGGGGCAATGAGGCAGCGCACTAGCGCCGCCCGGCCGTTACAAACTAGCCGAGTCGCAGCGATGCGGCGCAAGGCACAGGAGAAAAAATGCAACTGACAGATTTGAGACCGACGCAAGGCTCGCGCCGCCTCCGCAAACGCGTGGGACGCGGCAGAGGCTCGGGTCACGGCAAAACCTCAACCCGCGGACATAACGGGCAGGGTCAGCGCTCCGGCGAAAGCAAGCGCTTCGGCTTCGAGGGTGGTCAAACCCCTTTGTTCCGCCGCTTGCCCAAACTGCACAACTTCGATCAAGTGACCAATCGTCACTGGGTGGAATTGAACGTGGGCTCGCTGGCGAAGCTCGCGGCCAACACCGAGGTGACGGCCGAGTCGCTGGTTGAAGCCGGCATTCTCCGCAAGCACACCGACAGCCTGCGCATTCTCGGCAACGGCGAATTGAAAGTGGCTTTGAAGGTCACCGCTCATCACATCTCCGAGGGCGCCAAGAAGAAAATTGAAGCAGCCGGCGGAACGGTCAACCTGATCGAGAACATTCCCGAGCCAGGCAAACGCGACAAGCGCGTGCAAAGATCCATCAATAAGAAAGAAGCAGAATTGAAAGCAGCCGAGACCGAAAAGAAAGCTGCAGCTCAAGCTAAAGCCGACAAGGCCGAAAAAGGCGCTGAAAAGAAAGCCCCAGCCAAAGAACAAAAGGCACAAGGGCAAAAGCCACAAGGTGGTGGCGGCAAAGGCGGCGGCGACAAGGGCAAACCGCAGCAGAAAAAGAAATAGAGTTGAGCTGGGAGCGCCGGCGGCTCGCCGGCATCGAGACCCGAGTACGACTCGAAGTTGCGTCGCTATTATTTAGCAAGGCATGCTCTAGCATGTTGCAGCCGCACAGTCCGGTTCGTTTCTACATAGATGCCGGGGAGCCGCCGGCGCTCCCGGCCCAACTTCGGCTCTGTGGAACCCGGGCGATACGATACTTAGAGTTTTTATTACGAGAAGGGACCGAGCCGCTGGATTGGGTTACCATCAAATCTGTATGTGTAGATAAGCTGCCACTTTACTAACGGAGCGTGTCATCGATGACTCAAAGCGTATCTAAACGTGGCGGCGATATTGGCGGCCCCGGCGACATGCTTAAGATGCTTGGCGCGGCCGGTCTGAAGGAGCGAATATTCTTCACGCTCGGGATGATCGCCATTTATAGAATCGGCGTGCATATTCCTATTCCGGGTGTCGATCCGCAAGCGCTGACGAAACACCAAGAACTGGCCCAGAGCTTGCTCGGCATGATCGACTTGTTCACAGGCGGTGCCTTGAACAAGATGTCGATCTTCTCGATGGGGATCGGTCCTTACATCACGGCGTCAATCATCATGCAGTTGATGGGCGTGGTCATTCCCAAGTTTGAAGACCTGCAAAAGAACCAGGGCGAGCAGGGGCGCAAGCTGCTGCAGCAGTACACCCGCTATGCCACGGTCGGTCTGGCGATTTTTCAAAGCCTCATGCTGGCCCGGCTGCTCGGCACCATTCAATCTCCGCCGGTCGTTTTGACACCGGGATTGCCGTTCCTAGTCAACACCACAATCATCCTGACAGCTTCGGCTATGTTCATCATGTGGATCGGTGAGCTGATTTCGGATCGTGGTGTCGGCAATGGTGCCTCGCTATTGATCTTCCTGGGCATCGCTTCCCGACTGCCGGTGATGATTCACAACACCTATGAAGCCGTTCAGGCTGGTACACCCTCCTGGGGCGTGGTCGGATTGACCATCGTTTTCCTGGGGCTCGTGGTTCTCATCGTCATTTTGCAACAAGGTGTGCGCAAACTAATGGTTTTGGGTGCGCGCAGAAACCTCGGCCGGCAAGTGTTTGCCGCTCCCGACGATTATCTGTATTTGCCCGTCAATCCATCAGGCGTTATGGCGATCATCTTCGCTTCATCGCTCCTGATGTTTCCTTCCACCATTATGCAGTTCATGAGCAAAGGCGGCGTTAACCCCTTCGACATGATCTACCAGAATGCGATCAAGTTGAACGGTCTGGGGCCGCAGATCCAACAGTTCTGCGAACAGCAGTGGGTGAAGAATGGCTGGTTCGACGTCATGCAGTTCTTCGCCAACTGCTTCTCTTATCAACACTGGGAGCACTCTGTCATTTACTTCGTGCTCATTCTTTTCTTCGCCTTCTTCTACGCGTCGATTGTTTTGCCCACACGCGACATGGCTGAAAATTTGCGCCGCAGCGGGCGCGCCATTCAAGGCGTGCGACCGGGGCGCCCCACGGCTGAGTTTTTAGAGAAAACTCTCAATCGCCTGATCGTTATCGGTGCGTGCGCGATTGGCATCATCGCCATTTTGCCGATTCACGCCGAGCAACTCTTTCAAGTCAACACTTTGCAAGGACTGGGCAGCACGTCCTTGATCATCCTGGTCGGCGTGGCAATCGACACGCAAAGGCAAATCATGACCCACGCGTTGTCCGCGCGCTATCAAGCCCGCGGCTTATTCAAATCAGCAGACAAGAGGGAAATCTAACCAATGCGCATTCTCTTTCTCGGCCCTCCGGGCGCAGGCAAAGGCACCCAGTGCAAGAACCTCAGTGAAAAGCTCAAAGTGCCGCATCTGTCCTCAGGCGATTTGTTGCGTGAGGCAGTCAGCCGCGGGACTGAAGTGGGCAAACTGGCCAAGAGCTACATGGACAAAGGCGAATTGGTGCCGGACCAGGTGCTGATCGACATGTTTCGCGAAAAACTTAGCGGCAAAGAGTGCGCCAACGGATTTATTCTCGATGGGTTTCCCAGAAATCTGGCGCAAGCCCAGGCACTCGATGCCATGCTGGCGGAAATCAAGCAGCCGCTCTCGGTGGTTTTGAATCTGCAAGTACCGGATCATCTTTTGATGGAACGGATTACAGGCAGGCGCACCTGCCCCAACAAGCAGTGCAACGCTGTGTATCACATCAATTTCAAACCGGCCAAAGACGGCAAGCATTGCGATAAGTGCGGCACGGAGTTGGTGCAGCGATCCGATGACAAAGAAGGGCTAGTCAAGGAGCGACTGCATGTTTACAACGTACAGACGGCGCCCTTGATTGACTATTATGATAAGAAACTGTTGCTGCGCACTGTCGATGGTGACGGCGACGAACCAGGCATCTTTGCCGATATTCTCCACACCCTGCAACCTGCCACGGCCTGAACTTATGAAACGAAAAAGTGAGTGAGCAAGAGCGCCGAGGAGCCGATCGCAGCGAACGAGAGGACAGCGGAGGAGTTGAGGAACGAAACTCCGGAACGAATTGAAAGAGTCGGAGGAGGCGGCCGACGAAGCCGACGGAGCACATAGAAAAGAAATGATACTGACAAAAGACGAAGACATCGAGCTGATTCGCCGCGCCGGCAAACTGGCAGGAGAGGTGCTGGAGGCGATCTCCAAGATGGCCGCTCCTGGTATGACAACATGGGAGCTGGACGAGCACGCTGAGAAGTTGATCAGAGAACAAGGTGCCATCCCTACTTTCAAGGGCTATCGCAATTTTCCCGCCACCATTTGTGCTTCGGTCAACGAAGAGGTGGTGCATGGAATCCCCAATAAACAAAAGGTTTTGAAAGATGGTGATGTGCTGAGCCTGGACATCGGTGTCACTTTTAGACGGCAGACTAACGGCAAGAAGTTCGATTTCATCGGCGACACGGCGATCACGGTGCCGATCGGTAGTGTTTCCGCCCGCTTGCAAAAACTGCTGGATGATACTCAAGCTGCGCTCTATGCCGGCATCATGGCTTGCAAAGGCGGCGCCATACTCGACGACGTTGGCGGCGCCATCGAAGATGTGGCCAAAAGTAATTCATACGGGCTCGTGCGCGATTACGGCGGCCACGGCATCGGCCCTGATTATCATGAAGACCCGTTCATCTTCAACTACCGCACCGGTAGTAAGACGAAGTTGAAACCTGGTATGGTTATAGCGATTGAACCTATGTTCAATCAGGGCGGCGACCGAGTGAAACTCAAGCCGGACGGCTGGACTGTTGTAACGCAAGATTGCAAACCTTCAGCGCATTTTGAGCATTCATTATTGGTCACCGACGGGGTGCCTGAGATCCTGACGAAGCGCCCCAGCGAAATAATCAAAGGACAGAAATGACGAAACAGGGTGTAATCGAGTTCGAAGGAACCATTCGGGAATCCCTTCCCAATGCCATGTTTCGCGTCGAATTGGACAACGGGCACAAGGTGCTCGCCCACATATCGGGCAAAATCAGAAAAAACTTTATTAAGATTCTTCCTGGAGATCGCGTCAGAGTCGAGCTCACGCCTTACGATCTAACCCGCGGAAGAATAACTTATCGAATCAAAGATTGATGTACAATTAGTTGTTTGCCGCGGCTTGTCGGTTTTGCTCGCCCCACGAGTTCAAATCGACGGCGTGTGAAGTTTCTCTTAGTTACATGAGAGCGCGATCATTCGCGCGATTGGCGAAGCGAATATGAAAGTCAGAGCATCAGTAAAGAAAATCTGCGACAAATGCAAGGTAATCCGCCGTAAAGGCCGGGTGGCCATCATTTGCGAAAACCCCAAGCACAAGCAGCGCCAGGGATAACCTGAGCTGCACGCGTTCGCAGTCAACTGCGAGCGAAGGCCAGGCGAGAACGCGAAGCAGGTAAAACCTGCGGAGCGACCCCAAAAGGGATTTGCCGAGCCGAGCGGTGTAAGGACAAGCGGAGGTGGCGAAGGATGATGCCACCGGAGCGGTTATAAAAAGGAGTTGGAACTCGATGGCCCGTATAGCTGGAGTGGATCTGCCCAGAGCGAAACGCACTAACGTTGCCCTGACATATATCCACGGAATTGGTCACGCGACCGCCCAGAAAGTCTGCAAGAAGCTCGACATTCCCGAAGAGCGACGCGTGCAAGATCTGACGGAAGACGAAGTCAGCCGCATCAGAGAAGAGATTGAAAAGGGCGGGCTTTCGATCGAAGGCGACTTGCGCCGGGTCGAAGGTCTCAACATCAAGCGTTTGATCGAAATCAACTGCTATCGCGGACAACGTCACCGTCGCGGCTTGCCGACACGGGGACAACGCACCAAGACCAATGCGCGTACGCGCCGCGGTCGCAAGCGCTTGACCGTCGCCGGCAAGAAGATCGCTCCGTCCAAAGGCTAATTGACCGCCTGCCCGAACCAAGACTGAATAACGAAACTACCAGTTACGCAAAGGACCTTGAACAAAAATGGCAAAGTCTCCCAAGGCTAGAACCAAGAAGAAAGAGCGGCGCTATGTGCTGCAAGGTGTCGTGCACATTCAAAGCACGTTCAACAACACCATCGTTTCATCGACCGACCCGCAAGGACAGGTAATCGCCTGGGCATCTGCGGGCACCGTCGGCTTTAAGGGTGCAAAGAAAGGCACGCCGTTCGCCGCTCAACAAGCGGCTGAATCAGTGGCTCGCCGTTCAATGGACCAGGGCATGAGACAGGTGGAAGTGTTGGTCAAAGGCCCGGGAGCCGGTAGAGAAACCGCAATCCGCGCGCTTCAAGCTGCCGGGTTGGAAATCACATTGATCAAAGACGTTACCCCAATTCCGCACAATGGTTGCCGGCCACCTAAGCGCCGACGCGTATAAAGGACAGGCGATGCGACACTTAGATGTCGCATTGCGATTAAGGGAGAAATCCGAAGTTGGCTAGATACACAGATTCGGTTTGCACTCTGTGCCGCAGTGAGGGCGTCAAGCTCTTCTTGAAGGGCTCGCGCTGCTACACGACAAAATGCGCGATCGAGCGCCGGCGCTACGGCCCCGGACAACACGGGCAAGACCGCAAGAAGCAGTCCGAATACGCATTGCAATTGCGTGAAAAACAAAAAGTGCGGCGTTTCTACATGGTGCTGGAGCGCCCATTCGCAGCCTATTATGCGGAAGCGAACGCGCAGAAGAAAGTGCCGACAGGTTTGAGACTTTTGCAGTTGCTCGAGCAACGCTTCGACAATCTGGTCTACAGAGCGGGTCTGGTGCCATCGCGCAAACAGGCTCGTCAACTGATTCTTCACGGACACTTCACCGTAAACGGCAAGAAGGTGACTATTCCCTCCTACAAAATCAAGCCCGGAGAAGTGATGTCGGTGCGTGACGGCAGCAAGAAGTTGATCAAAGAGCTGGTCGAAGCGAATCCAGTCGCTCAGCAGCCCAACTGGATGCAATCGGATTTGGAAAATCTCAAAGCATCGATGATCAATCTTCCCGCTCGCGAAGACCTGGATCAAACGATCAAAGAAGCGCTGATCGTTGAATATTACTCGAGATAAGCGCATCGCGAGAGACTGGTAGAAACTACTTTTTTGAGTGTGATCGAATGAATATGACGGAGAGAATGATGGAACCTCTAAAGATCAAATGTCTGGAAAACAAGACAGGAGCCGACGGCTCGATCTACGGTAAGTTCGTTATAGAGCCACTAGAACGCGGCTATGGCACCACTCTCGGCAACGCCTTGAGAAGAGTGCTGCTTTCGTCGCTCGACGGTTCTGCCGTTTCGGCAGTGAGAATCGATGGTATCACCCACGAGTTCACCACCATCCCCGGTGTCGTCGAAGACGTGATCGACATCATGCTCAACCTTAAAGGATTGGTCGTAAAGACATTCAGCAACGACCCGCAATACCTCCACCTCGATGTAGAACGCCCCGGCCCGGTAACGGGAAGAGATATTCTCTGCCCCGCCGACGCCACCATCATCAACCCCGACTGGCAGCTCTGCACCCTGGCCGAAGGCGGCCGTATTCGCGCTGAAGTAACCGTCGATCGCGGTCGCGGTTATGTGCCGGCCGATTCACACGGGCACTATAAGCAAGCAATCGATGTATTGCCGATTGACGCAGTATTCATGCCGGTTCGCAAAGTCAGCTACCAGGTCGAACCGACCCGGGTTGGTGAATCGACCGACTTCGACAAATTGACGATCGAAATCTGGTCCAATGGATCGATCGATGCCACTGAAGCGATCAGCCAGGCCGCCAGACAAATCATCGAGCACTTGCTCCCCATTGCAGAACTCTCGGGCAAGCCGATGGTTCCTGCTGCTACGCAACCTGCCCAAACCGACGGCAAGCATTCATCGATCTCGATTGAAGAACTCGAGCTGTCGGTACGCGCTTACAACTGCTTGAAGCGCGCCAACATCAACTCGCTCGGCGAGCTGCTCAAGCTCACCTACGACGATTTGATGAACATCAAAAACTTCGGTAAGAAATCTGCTGACGAAGTGATCGAGCGGCTGCGCCAGTTCGGTCTCACTCTGGCAGACACGCCGAAGGACAACAAGTAACACGGACGAAGGAAGAAGTAAGGACACAGAATCATGCGTCACCGAGTAACTGGCAATCGAGTAGGCCGCCCGCACGACCAGCGCAAAGCTCTTTTGAGAGCGTTGGCAACCGAGCTGCTGCGCCACGACGAGATCAAGACGACCCTGGCCAAAGCGAAAGCGCTGCAGCCAGAAGCCGAACGGCTGATCACAATCGGTAAGAAGGGTCATGTCGCCGATGTCAAAGCACTGGGTGAAAAAGCGAGAGCCGGCGACGCAGAAGCGTTGAAAGAGCTGGCTCGAGCAGTGCATCTTCGTCGTCAGGCACGCGCCTTCCTCTACGACCGCGAAGTTGTAAAACGCGTATTCAACGAAATCGCACCACGCTACAAAGATCGCAAGGGCGGCTACACGCGCATCATCAAAGCGGGCTTCCGCACCGGCGATGCAACGCCCATGGCCATCATTCAATTAGTGTAGATGCAGCGCGTCGAAGCAAATCATTGCTGCCTGGATATTGCATCCAGGCAGTTCGTCTTTTGGGAACTTGCTGCTTCAGCTACTTTCGTGCGCGGCGCTGCAAGCCCGCCCGGGAGCGCCGGCGGCTCGCCGGCATCTAGACACAAGTACAGCTCGAAGTTGCGTCGCTTCCTTACGCAACACGTCAAGATTCTGCCAGTACAAAATGCGGTTCTTCATTGGTGCCGGCGAGCCGCCGGCGCTCCCGGCTCAACTTCGCTGTCAATGCTGGCATCTGCCGGAAAGGATCCAATCCGTTCGTTTCGATCAGGTATAAGTCATGCGCATTGCCTTGCTGCTTGAGTACGATGGAAAGCGCTTTCACGGCTCGCAGTATCAAGCGGGCGTCAGAACCGTGCAGTCTGAATTGGAAAAAGCGCTGGCCATGTTCTGGCGTCAACCGGTGCGCGCGATTTTCAGCGGCCGCACGGATACCGGTGTGCATGCGGCTGGACAGGTGGTGCACTGCGACATTGATCTTGCGCCGGAGCAATTTGATCCCTGGCGTTTCTGCTGGGGCATGAACGGCATCATGAAGGATGACCTGAGCGTAAGAGCGGCTCAAGCTGTGCCTGACGACTTTCACGCCCGGTTTTCGGCGAGATCGCGTGAATATGTTTATCGGATCCTCAATTGCCAGCAACGTAGCGCTCTGTTAAGAGATAGATATTTTTTTATCCCGCGATTTCTCGACGTTTCCGCCATGATAGAAGCCGCCGCCTGCCTGCCTGGACACCATGATTTCGCGGCATTTCGTTCGACCAACTCCGATCGATCGAATACCAACTGCCATATCACCAGGGCTGAATTATTGAAATTACCTGAAGAGCAGCTGGAGTTCTGGATTGCGGCGGATCACTTCGTGTACAATATGGTGCGCATCATTGTCGGGACCCTGATTGAAGTAGGGCTCGGCAAAAAACCGCCCGAGAGTATGCAACAAGCTCTTCTCGAAGGCGATCGCGCTCTGTCCGGTCCGACGGCACCCTCATGGGGGCTGACGTTGAACGCGGTACAATATCCAGAAGCTTACAAACCATTCGATCAAGGCTCAGATTTGGTGAGCCGCCCAGGAGAACGATCGTGAACACTTTTTGTCCGAAAGCCGAAGAGATTACCAGAAAATGGTTCGTTGTCGATGCCAATGGCAAGACTCTCGGCCGGCTGTCAACCGAAGTCGCCAACCTGCTTCGCGGCAAGTTGAAACCAGAATTCACACCTCATGTCGACTGCGGAGATTTTGTCATCGTCATCAACGCTGAGAAGGTCGCAGTCACAGGCAAGAAAGAAGTACAGAAGAAGTACTACCGCCACTCCGGCTTCCCGCACGGTTTTAAAGAAGAAACTCTGCAATCGTTGCGCAGCCGTCGTCCGGTCGCCATCCTTGAGCGCGCAATCCGCGGTATGTTGCCGCATACGAGATTGGGCGATCATCAATTCACCAAGTTGAAAGTTTATCAAGGACCAGAACATCCACACTCCGCTCAACAGCCGGAAGCGTATGAGCTAGTCGGCTAATAGTTGTTCGACGCACCAGCGGAGGAGGCGACGCAGGAGCCGACGGAGCGATTATAAATAGAACGACACAAAAGTGATGGATTGAACGAGCAAAGGGGAAAGAGTTTTACATGACAAGCGTAATTCAGTATTACGGCACTGGACGAAGAAAATCCGCGACGGCACGTGTTCGCCTGATTCCAGGAACCGGCAGAGTTGAGATCAACAGCCGCACCATGGAAGATTACATTGGCGGGCGCGCCGGTCTGGACAAGCTGATCTTCATGCCGTTTCAAGCGGCCGACGCGATGGGGCGCTTTGATGTGCTCGTCTCCGTGCTCGGTGGTGGCATTACCGGTCAGGTAGGCGCCATCAGGCATGGTATCGCCAGAGCTCTGGCTGAAGCAGCTCCGCAGAACCGCCCGGTCCTTCGTACTGACGGCTTGCTCACCCGTGACCCAAGAGTAAAAGAACGGAAGAAATACGGACGCAAACGCGCTCGCAAACGCTTCCAGTTCTCGAAGCGCTAAGGAAACCATTTTGGTCCAGCGGCTCGCTGGACCTTCTTTATGAGTACATTCACTTCAGCTTTCTCAAGCAACCGGCACCGCGCTGCCGGTATAACCAAGCGCGCACTGCGGGCACCGCACGCGATTCGCATGCGCATGCACGGTCATGTCGTGGTCGATCAGATTCAGGCAGCCGGGCAGCCGCGATTGAGCAAGTACACTGTGCCGCTGACAGCGGTGCTCGGATCGATCCTGATTGCCTCGACCGCATCAGTCATGGGCGTCTTGCCCAACGCAAACGGCGGCACGCTTAGCCCCATATCCGATACCAGCATGGGCGCCACCACCTATGGTGAAGCGAGCGCGGCGATTTTGGGTTCAAAGTCTTCGCTTTCCGTTAAGTGGCAGCAAGTGCGTTTGCAACCAGCGGCTGTGCAAGCGGAGCTGCTCAATGTCCTGGGCGTCGAATCTCTTACGCAAGGTGATATCGCCGGCGCCACCGAATGTTTCCGCCGCGCTGTGCAGGCTAACCCACAGCTGGTCGCCTCCCAAAACAACCTCGGCACCGCCATGCTTCAAGCAGGCAACGCAGTCGGCGCCCGCTCCGCCTTCCAAGCCACTCTCCAGCTTCAGCCACAAAACCTCTACGCGCAAGAGCAGCTCAGAAAGTTGCTGCACTGATTTCGCCTCTGAGTCAATGGCAAAGAATGACCTGGTCTCCTTTCATATCCACTGCGAGAAAACCGTTTCCGAATTCCTGCCCCGACTGAGCAAACTGGAAAGTTTCTTCAGACCATCCAGAACAACGCAAAGAGAGACGTGAGCACGGCTGGATTCAGCTGTTCCCTTGAAATACGCCATAGACGCTGAGAAACAGAGTAATCTGTTCCGGCGCTAGATTTGTTGACTTCAACGTCGACTTCCCACATTAGCTCCTCGCTGTTCTGCAGGGCGCTTGCGAAGTCGCCCGCATGAAGATCCAGATCAATTAGACGACTGTATGTTTCAACTCTCGCATGAACATCTTGGGCTGAACCGAGTGACCCTCTCAATTTCCTGTACGCTCGACAGACGCGAAACTCAGTCATGAATTGACCGCCAAGACCAGTGGCCAGTGCGACGCAAACAACATGAAGACAGATCATTGTGTAAGCCCAAATTGATAAGCCAGAATTGCTATCGTTATGGATAAGAGACCGGCACTTCAAGTCACACATATGTAACCGATGCGAGAGTTTGATATCTCCTGCTTTAGCCGCAGTATATGATCCAAGGTCAGGGAGCCAAGAGCGTTCAATTCTCGGATCCACAGATAGCTCGTCTGCAGCCTGCCCGAGTAGAGAAAGCGTTGTTTGCGGCGGCGGCTCAACAAGATTGATACAACGCTCAATCAAGAGCTCGGCGCACCGTCCATGGTGCCCAAGACGATGATACAGCTCCTGAGATCGTTTAAACAAGCTGTCAACTTTCGGTAGATCGCAAGAATCGCTCGAGTTGAGATTGTCCGCGAGAAACTCCAGCCGACGGGCCATCTCCATACTGTTTTGACCGTAGACGCGTTCCACGGCTGACGTACGACCTTCCCTTTGTCGGAGGGTTTCAACATGTTGGCTAAGGCGCCAGACTGCTGATGAAGACTGAGACTGGCTGCGACCTGGGGCCAGCCGAAACAGTTGCTCAGCTAGCTGCCGGTTCCCACGAATGCAACCGGCACGATTCCAATTTCGTACCAATTTCTGATCAATCGAGAGTAGGTGAGAGAAGGAACAACCGATTTCTGGACTTCGAACGCCGGCAAGGTGAGGCTTGGCGAACTCGAGATCAAAGACGATGTTGGCAGCTTTGCCGACGCGTCGTCGTGTCTCCATTGACTCCCGGGACAAAATGCACTCTTTCACTGGACAGGCTTTCGGCTAACGGGCACCAGCTGCGATACCAGCCGATGAACGTATCAATTTAGACCGTCCAAAAGCAATCAAGGGCGAGTCGATCCCAGGACACCTGGACTTCTACTTCCCAGCGGTCCTCGATGGCGAAAGATTAGCAAAGACTTAGCTGCCAACAGTGGTGGCGGGTCGTTGGGCGCCCACTGGTCCCTGCGCCGCTGCGATGGGGATCTTCGGGCTCAAAGTGCCGGCGCCGATTGATTCGGGGTCGAAGACGAGCAGCTCGTTTTCGATATTCGAGCGAATAATGCCACGGGCACGGAATTTGTTTTGGAAACGGATGAGAGCGACAAAAGCTGCGATTACAGTGACGGTGGCAATGGCCGCGAAGATCCAGCCGAGCGCTTCGCCGTTGTAGACGAGGAACATGCCTGCCGCCATAACAACGCAGGAGAGGAAGAGTGAGAGCGGAATCATCAAAGCCTTCACCGATTGAATGAACTCGGCTTTCTCTGCCTCGTGCGCTTCCTTACTCATTCCATTGTCCTCTGGTGCTAGACGACACCATATTACATCGCTAAGCTCACGATCTCACATTTTCTTTGCAAGTGCTAAACTGACATAACAATTGATGCTAAGTCGCTGCCGAAGCGGATGCAGAGCGGAGGAGCCGACGGAGAAGGCGACGGAGCGATCAGTCAATTGATTGGCAGTGAGATTAGCAAAGCTAAATCATTTGCCGAGATCACCTGCAAATGGCTCCCAAGCCGCTTTACCACGAACGAGATAATTTGAATGGTTGTTGCTATCAGCCAATGTTCAGGTTGTGCTTCGCAAACGTTTGAAGATGATTCTTACTGCCAGGAATGCGGTAAGTTTCTGCGCTCCGAAGCAGCAGAAACGAAAGCGCTGAAGTTGACGCCGCGCCTGATTGAGCAAGACACCGGCGACTTTCTAGCCAATTTGAATCCTGGCAGCGCCAAACCGGTTGTCTCACTACCGGTAGTGGCAGGTGCCGTTCTCCTGTTGCTTATTCCATGTGGTATATACGCTGTCGAGCATTCTTATGACTCGATATCTACGAGCTACATTTGCGATCAAGCAAAAAAATCCCTCGAAGAGGGAAAGCCTGAAGCGACGATCGAACAGCTCGATCTGCTGGCGATGACGCACCACGGTCTACCCAAGCCTGCGAAGGACATTTTGGATAACGCGTTGATCAATGAATCCAATCGGCTGATAATCACTGGTAACTACCAGCACGCCCGAAACGATTTGAAACGCATCAGTAGCGAATTTGCAAACAGAAAGGCCGTGTACGCACGGCTGCAGGTTTGTGATCATCATCTAGCGCTGCAGTCCGCCGATTCTGACAAGACATCGCCCATAGCCGATGCGCATACCAGCAGGCGACCGGCCAAACACAGCACACGAAGCATATTTGAACGACGCCAGTCGCCTGGCACCACCGGTAGTGCGTCAATTTCCCCAACAGTGGCGACGACAGCCGCCAAAATTTCCCCAACGGCCGCGACAACAACCGCCAAGGTCTCACCGACAGTCACGACGACAGCTGCCAAGATTTCAACAACGGTGACAAGCACAAACACCAACGTTGCGGCGGAGGCACCGACCGCAGATTCCAAAGTTGCGACCATGGCTTCAAGTTCGACGACCGGTGTTCTGGCCCAGACTTCGACCGGCGGGCAACCAGCACTGGCGGCAGTCAAGCCCAAGAAGAGCAAGGTGGCGGCAGCCAACTTCTCACAGAATGATGTCGCTCGATACAATGCTTTGTTGGCTGGGTATTTTAGTTCCAGAGGCGGAGCCAACGGCGAGTTGCGCGAACCGCTTTCTTTTCGAGAATGGGTCGAAAAGGACAAACCGAAGTTTTAGGCAGGCGTGAATATGTCTCGACCATCTGAAGATCTTTCGTCAAAGACGAAAGAGGATACGGCGACAGATAATGCGGTGCCGCTCGTCATCGCAGAGAACATTCGCTACAACTGTCAGGGTTGCGGGCGGTGCTGCACCGGCGGGTCGGTCGGTGTCACGGAAGAGGATTACGTCAAGGTCAAGGACATCGATTGGGGTTCGTTGCACCCCGAGTTAGCGAACAAAGAGTTGTTCGTTCATCACGAGGACGAGTTCAAACAGGGGCTGTCTCTTTATCCCTACCACACGAAAGCGCGCTCTGACGGCTCGTGTTCGTTCTTAATCGACAATCGCTGTTTCATTCATGCCACACTTGGTGAAGAAAACAAACCGCGCACTTGCCAGTTATTCCCCTACACATTTGTGCCAACGCCGTCCGGAATCTACGTAGGTGTTTCATTCAGCAGCATGGCGGCCGCTCGCAATCTCGGCGAGTTGCTCACCGATCAGCGTCCCATGCTCGAGCGCATGTGGCAGACCGTAGTGGCTCAGCAGAAAGCTCAAGGGATTGCATCACAAGAGGTGGCAGCTGCCGCGGCTAACATCAGCACGGCAACTCTGGCTGACGTCAACTTCGACGTGAAATTGTTGCCGGGAACGCCGCTTTCCTGGGGCGATTACCAATTAATCGAAGAACAGTTGCTTTCCACGCTGCAAACGGATCGCTATCCGCAAATTATCGCAGCGATTATTGCGATGAGCGAATTTCTCGCCGAGGCAATCAGGCTCAAATCAGCTTCGCAAGAGCTTTCCGCGCTGAGGCAATTTACACCGAACATAAAGCGATGGCTCGATCAAGATCCAGGATTTTTCGAAGGCAAGGTATTCACTATGTTGTGCTTCAAAAATTTCACGTTTCCGGCAATTCGCGAAAAGCTGGGAGAGCAGGCTGCGAGCAAATCAGATAATCCCTTCACGGAACCGGAGGTAATGAAGTCTGCCGCCGCTCCGGTGATGGCTGACAAGTTGAGACTGCCCGGCATCGAGCAGCCCGTCAGCATCGGCAAAACGAAAAAGCGAAAGATCAAAGCGTTGACGCCGGAAATGGACGGATTTCTGCGCCGCTATTTGTACTTGAAAATCTTCACTAAGGCATTTTGCGGGTCGAGCGTCAGTGGGCTGTCACTGATTTCGGGATACAACAACCTGGCCGGCAACCTGCTGTGCGGACTAATCTATGCCAAAGCGCAGGCGATGAACAACAACAGCGACGAATTGAAGATTGCGGACCTGTACGAAGCGTTCGTTGTGCTTGACAGAGAAGGAATCTACCTCAACAACTTGCCGAAAGATCGCGCCGGGTTCTTTGACAGCGGCTTCTCTTCCGTTCGCCTGTTTACAAGAATAGCCGGTCAGATTAGCCGGTCAATCGCGCTAAATTGATGATAAATTTGATGACTGAGGAAGGCAGAATGGAAACAGGGATGTAGCGGCGAGGAGCCGTTAACAGTCAAATGAAGGCCGGCGGAGCGCGAGGTCAGTGGAAACGAGCAATGGCTAAGGGCAAGCAACCAAAAGGCAAATCACAAAAACCGCTCCCTGACATTTCCAAGTTGGGCAAGGCAAAACCAACGCGCATACCGCGGATTGCCAAAACTGTAGAGCAGATAATTCCGCCGCCGCCAGTAAACTGGAAGTTGTTCTGGCTGTTTTTCGCGCTGCTCGTGCCGTTAATCGGCATAGTCTATGCCAACTCGCTCTACGGGCAGCTGGTGTTCAACGATCCGGGGAACTTCGATGGCATCTACCAAGCTCAAAATGCAGACAATTTTTGGTTGGCGCATTGGGCGGAAACTATTTCCAAGCCCCTGACTCAAGGTTATGTCTTTGCGACGTATGCGTGGGACACGAAATCATTCAACTGGAACGCCGGTTGGTCGCATTTCGTCAACGTCGTCTTGCATCTCTGGGCTTGCTTCTACCTTTACGCACTCGTCTTTCGCCTTTGCTGGCGGTTCAAAAACGAAGAGCGCCTGCAAGCAAATCCATACATTGTCGCCTTCGCCGCAACTGCATTGTTTGCCGTGCATCCTCTTACGACTGGCGCAGTCGCATATATATCCGGACGCACGGCGCCGCTACTGGCGATGAATTATTTCCTGGCGCTCAACTGTTTTGTTTTTGGTTTTCTGTCGGAGAATCTGGGATTTGTTCTGGTTGGTTATTTATGTTGTTTTGTCTTTACCGCCATTGCCATCGCTTGCAACCCGCAAGGGCTTACAATCCCGTTTACAGTCGTCGTGTTAGGTTTGCTGCTCAAATCGCCCACGCTGAACTGGAAAGGTTGGCTGATGCCGCGCAGCGCCGAGTTAGCGCTGTTTGCCGTGGCCGCAATCGGACTGCCATTCATGCTGGCCTCCGGTTGGCCGAGATTGCTCGATAACGGGGTCGGATTGTCGCTGCTGCCGCCGGTCAGCTACTGGGCGACTGAACTGAAAAGTCTGGTCACCTACTATCTGCGTTGTACTCTCGTTCCATTCGGTCTTTCTCCGGATCCACCATATATAGTGGCATCAAGTTTCGCCGATCCTCTGGCGATCCTCGGACTGGCCGTTATAGTTGCGGCAATCACTGGCATCTGGCTGTTCCGCAACAAGCCGATCATCGTCTTCGGGCTCGAGTTGTTTTTGATCGGGTTGCTGCCGGCGAGTCTGATGGCGCAACCGGAAATAGTGGCGGATCAGCGCTTCTATCTTTCGCTTGCCGGCATTTGTCTGCTGGCCGGATGGCTCGTGGGCCATTACTTTCAGCGCGACAGGAAAAAGACCATCATCGTTTCGTCTTGTCTGCTCGTGCTCTTTAGCGGATTGACCGTATACCGCAACGAACAATGGAGAACAGATCAGCGTTTCTGGGATGCGGCGTTGAAGACCAATCCGTCGAGTACACGCGCACTTTCGATGTCCGCTCAAGCCCTGATCCAGACGGACAAAAAAGATAAAGCTCTGGCGATGGCACTAGATGCGGTGCACAATGATCCCACCAGCGCCCTCGCCTATCGAACAGTGGCCCGTTGCTACATGTTTAAGGAAGACTACAAGAAAGCCGCAGAAAACCTGGAGCAAGCGGTCGATCTGGCCAGACGGCAAGCAGCGCCGGAAAGTGACGTGGCGGATTGTGAACGAGATCTAGCACGGTGCTATATCAGTTTGAACCAGTTCGACAAAGCGCAAGCGATCGCCCAGAAAGCTTTGAAGTATTTGCCTGATGACCCGTACTTGCATCTGATCCTGGGCAAAGCGCAGTTGGCGCAAAAGCAGTATGCAACCGCGTACATGCAACTCTTGCAAGGGTTTAGGCATGACATGCACAATATGGAATTCTTGCAGCCCATTGCGGAGGCTGGCATAAACAGTGGCATTTTGAACTTTGTTCGCCAAGCATATCCGGCCGCGATTCGCGCCGAGGAGATGAGACCGACTCGGGAAAATGCACTGCTCGTCGCCCGAGCGTCCATCGGGCTCGATTCGCCGAACGAGGCGTTGAGCAAGCTGGCGCCGTGGCAGGCAAAGAACAAGGACGACGCCGAGGTGTTGTACCTCATGTCACTGGCACATGAAAAACTCGGCAACAAGGCAGAGGCTGCCAAATACAAAGAAATGGCGCTGAAACTCGATGCCAACGTCAGCAAGAAAGTACCGATACCGGCCATCAACCTCAATCTGCAACCGCATCCTGCCACTGCTTCCGGTCAACCTCAACCGGCAACTCCTCCCCAACCCCCGTCGCAGTCGCCACCTTCGAGTTCACTGCCGCTGCGCCCAATGCCTGTTCCCACGCCGGCACCACTGCCACCCGCCACGGTCACCACATCGCCGGAGCCGCAGCCGAAGCCGCACTAGTCGAAAGAAATCGTTCGGAGCCGCGTTTTCTATGCGATTTCTGCCAAACACCCACACGGCAGCTTTTCTCTATCTTATTGAAACAGCCCGCGTAAACTGGTTTCTTGCAACGATTGGAAGTTGCCACAAGGGCGCTGATGGTATCGCCCAAATCGGATCGGTATCTTTAACCAGCAAAACACTGATGCCAAATCTACTGGCGATATCTTTGATCCGGGCGAGAGGCAAAGCTTCTGAGAAGAGCGACTTTACCTCGTCTGCTACCGATGCATACTCCCGTTTGGAAGGCCCGAGGATAATACCGTTGTGGTCGTCGGAAGCCACCACCTGGTGGTGCCCGTATAGTCCGAAGTAAGGCTCTACACCGAAGAACTCAGCGATTGGATTATGTTGGATGATAATGTCGTGTGCAGTTGTGGCGTTGAGTGCCTGGTACATGGAGCGTATAGCAAAAACGCGTATACCGGATTGTTGCTCGCAGAAGCCAATTCGGTTCAGGCAGCCGTCATAAGCAGTGCTGCAAATACCAATTGTGATAGCAGTTCCCAACAGAAAGCGGCGCTGCCGATTAAGCAGATGCCACTGAAGCACAACGAGATAATGGGCTGTCCACACGAGACAGGCGCATTGAGCCGGGATCAAGACCCGCCAGCCAAAATCATTGTTCATCATTGTCGATCGCAAAAAGCTGCCCAGCAACATGATGACCAGAAATAAGGTGAGAAGAAGCTGTTCTCGTTCCATAATGGGTTGTCGTGAACGATTTCGCCAATAGAGGATTGTGCCAATCAGAATGAATCCGAAACCAATGATGTAATGCAGCGGTAGGAAGATCAGGCGGAAAATAGACAACACGGCTGGATTCGATTGCATAAGCCCAGGCGCCACAGCCTTCAGCGAAATGTCAATCAATTCGAAGTGACGAACAGCCAACTCCAGGGGAAACTGCCGGTGGTGGCTGCCATGTACAAGCTGAAGCAAGAACGGCATAGTTAATAGCAGTCCGACTATACCACCTGTGAAAAAAGAGAGCACTTGATGGGATTGGCGCCGCCAAGCCGCTAGCAACAGCCATGCAGCAAAGGTAGCAATAAAGCCGATGGCAACATAAACTGACAATCCTATCGTGCTCGCTAAGCACATGCCGCCAACTACAAATTGTGCTAGCTTCCTGAGTTGGTCTGTTTCCCTGGTCGCTTCCAGGAGAATGATTGATGCCAGAATACCTGCCACGGAGGCAGCTACGTGGTGGGGAACAAGGAGCAATGCTTGCAGCAGGTTCCCGACTCCGTCCTGTATCCAACCGCCGACGCTGGCCGAGTGCAACAAGTGCGCAAGAGGAATGGTGAATAGGATATAGAGATTTCCCACAAGCAATAGGCTTGGAAGCATTCGCTCGAGCGCCGCCGCGGTGCCTTTTACAAATCGGAAATATCGGCCGCAAAACATCAAGGAGAGCCAGAAAACTAAGCCGGTCCAGATAGTTCCTGCTAGAACCGAGGCTCGGCCATCGAATTGTGAATTAGCCGATATGGCTATTATGGCTGCGCAAACGTGCCAGTAATAGTAAAAAACCAGTGGTTGACTGTGCCCCGGAAAAAACATCGGGTTATCTGGCGGCACTCCGGTTCGGCAGATTGCATCGGTTACCGCGATATGTTTTAGAAAGTCGAGATGTGCAGGGGAGATGTATAACTTGTTGTCTAGCTGGATGTCGCACAAGTTGAAACAAGCAATGAGCAACCAGGCACCGGTCACAAGAGACAACGCGAGAATGGGGCGTATACCCAGAGCACGCTTGCGGAACAGTCGCTTCCTTTCTTTGATGACAATTGCAGCAAACAGAAGAATCAGCAAGCAATCAAAATAGAGAACTGACTTGAGCTTGAAGATCGAACCGACGATAAAATAGATGACGGGCATCGCTGCCAGACCCAGCATTGACGCCAGGATCATTTTCCGATAGAGGATGAGGGAGCGAAAACCTAGAGTATTACTGACATACCCCAACAAAAAACCTTGAGAGATAGATACGAGCATCCATAAGGGCAGCAACATGAAAATGCCGACAAGATCAATGGCGGTAAAGTTGATCATTGTTTTTTTCCAGGGCGCTCCTGTAGGTTGTGGCCATCTCTTTGAGCCCCACTCGGGATGATGGTAGCTGTTGAAATCCTAAATCAGTTGACTTCACCGAGGAGAAAAACGTTGGGCGTCCGAATTCGCCAATTATGTTGCCCATGCGGAAATGCCGATTCAGTCCGGAGCCGATCGCGAATGTGGTTGCCTCCGCCAGACGCGAAACCACTGTGGGAAGTGATACTATGCGCGCCTTGCAGCCGAGCCCTTCAGCGATCGTTTCATAAAACTCTCGGGTGGTCAGAGGCTCCAGATCTCCTATCAAGTACGCGTCGCCGCTGCGGCCGCGTTCTGCCGCGAGCACCAGTGCTTCTGCTACCTTCTCGATCTGTACATAAGTGCGCTTAAAACCATTTGGTCCAAAAACTGGAACGGGCTTCTGACGAATCATGTCCATCAGCTTGTTCATATTGACTGATGCGTCAGTGCCATAGAAAACGCCTGGCCGGATGATTACCAGGTGCATGCCGAATTGCTCTTTGATTTTTTGGAGTTTGCTTTCTGCTGCAATCTTGCTCATCGTATAGTGTGTGCAGCCAGTCAGTGGCATGAGCTCATTGGTGGCGTTTGCGCTTGGACCTTGGACGCTGCAGCTACTGACGAAAATGAACTTTTCTACTGCCGATTTGGCCGCCAACTCGGCCAGAGCGGCAGAAGCTTCAGCATTTATAGAGTAAAGTTCTTTGATGGTTCTGGGATGCTGAACTGCAGCCATGTGCAAAACAGTATCACAGCCGGAGATCGCTGATGAGAGCTTTTCTTTATCGCGTAAATCGCAGTAGGTGACCCGCATTTGGTCGTCGCTGATAGCCGGAAGTAATTTATTGATCTCAACGCCGGTGAATACAGGATCGACAATTAGATGAATGCGCAATCCCATTGGTTGAATCTTTTTCAGTAGAGTATTTCCTAACCAGCCGGGCGCGCCAGTAACCAACACACTTTTCATTGGTGCGGTCTCATCACATATCGAATGACTGCCGGGAATGTTGAGCTCAAAGCGGCAAACATTCTACCTTTGATTGAACTATAGTGTACGAGCTGATCGCTTTCTATCGCGGCAGCCACACCAGCCGCGACAGACTCCGGCGTTAGCATGCGCATATTTCCTCCCGGAAGGACTGCCAGATTCCTGGGGCCTACGACATGTTCGATAAATGATGTCGATGTTCGATCGGGTATTACTAGCGTCACTTTGATGTTGTGAGCGGCTTCTTCTGCCTGCAACGATTCGCTAATGCGGTCCAATGCTGCTTTTGAGGCCGCGTAAACGCCCTGATGGTACACGGAGTGGTGCCCAATAATCGAGCTGATATTGACTATATGTCCACGTTTTTGCTTGCGCATTAATGGCACACACTCTTGAATGCAATTGAGACTCCCGAAAAAATTAGTAGACATGACAGAGGCGATCTCTTCATGCGAGGATTCGGCAATGGTTTGAAACAAACCTATTGCCGCATTGTTAATCAAAATGTCAACAGTTCCGTACCTGTCAATGGCATATTGGACCAGCTTCTTGGCCTGATCGCGTGAACTGATATCGGTCGCGCATGCGACTGCATCAATACCGGCTGCTGCCAGTTTCGCTGCGGCAGAGTCGAGCGCTTCTTTTTGGCGTGCTGCCAAGACCAAGCGAGCGCCGCGCCGGCCTAGCGTCTCACAGATTACATAGCCAATTCCTGTCGAAGCGCCAGTGACGATGACAATCGAGTCTTTGATTTTCGTCAAAGCGAAACTGTAGTACCTGTGCTTAATGGTCAACGTGAGGCTATACTAATAGCATATCATTCAATCAATTGTAACCACTGTGATCAAAGAGATCGACGAGATCAAAGAGCCGGGGACAAATCCAGAAGCAAAGTCGGCAGACAGCCATAACCAGTCGCTTGCTGTCTTGATGCCGGCCTACAACGAGGAAGAAGGTATCGCTCTCGCTGTATCAGAGGTTTGCCACGAAGTTCTTGATCTGATTCCTGGCTCGTATCTGATTGTAGTCAACGACGGCAGCAAAGATCGAACCGGCCCAATATTGGACGATCTGGCCAAAACAGACTCTCGTGTGCGGGTCATCCATAAGCCGAATGGTGGACATGGCCCGGCGCTAGTGAAAGCTCTGAACAGTGCCACCACCGACTATGTTTTTACCATTGATAGCGATATGCAGATTCCTCTCAGTTGTTTTCCGGAGTTGTGGAAAACGGCGCTGCAGCCTGATGTCGACGGTGTCTTTGGCATTCGCATGAATAGGCAAGATCCCAAAGCACGCCTTGCGTTATCGGTGATAATTTCCTTCACTCTGGGTGCCATATTCAAAGTGAGATTAGTCGATACCAATATACCTTGCAAAATTTTTCGTCGCGAGATCTGGAGCAAACTCTATAATTTGGTCCAAGATGATTCGCTCCTGGCGCCGTCAATTGCCATTGCCATTTACGCAAGACGGCACAATTACCGGATCGTGGATGTACCGGTGCCGCATCGTGCTCGCACTAAAGGCGAATCCTCCCTGAAGATCAAACGGCTGCTGACGTTTTGCTGGAACGGACTGACGCAGCTCTGGACATTGAAAGACAAGATTTCATGACTGTTAGAAAGACCAAGATAGCGATAATTGGATCTGGTCCGACTGGCTTGGGCGCAGCGTGGCGCCTGACCGAGTTGGGAGAGCGCGATTGGTTGATCCTTGAGCAAAACGATCATCCGGGCGGACTGGCCAGCTCTATTGTGGACGAGCATGGTTTTACCTGGGATCTAGGTGGTCATGTGCTTTTTTCGCATTATGACTATTTTGATCATGTTCTGAATTCTTGCATGAAAAATGAATGGACTCATCATCAACGCGAGGCCTGGGTATGGTTGCGCCAGCAGTTTATTCCTTATCCCTTGCAAAACAATATTTGGAGGCTTCCCGCGCCGGATTTGCTATCATGCCTGGAGGGTCTGTTGTCTGTACACAACAAACCAGCAATACCACTTCGTTCGGATAGTTTTGAGGACTGGATCTTTCGCAATTTTGGCAAAGGTCTGGCGGAAGTGTTTTTTCTTCCGTACAACTTCAAGGTCTGGGCATATCCACCTGATAGCCTGTCGTCCTGCTGGATTCAAGAAAGGGTTGCTACGGTCGATTTGAGTCGTATTCTACGAAATCTCGTCATGCGCAAGGATGATTTAGGATGGGGACCGAACTCGACGTTTCGCTTTCCTCTTCATGGTGGCACCGGAGCAATTTGGAGACGTGTGGCTGAAAGATTGCCGCAGGACCGCAGGCTGATGAACTGTGCGGTGCTGGCGATCCATCCAAATGAACACCGTCTGGATCTCTCGGATGGTACCGTCTTGCAATATGAAAATCTGATATCCAGCGTTCCTCTAGATCGACTTCTTTTGATGTGGAAAGATAACCCTGAGATGTCTGCTCAGTCCAAGAAATTTCGCTACTCAAGCACCAACTTAATTGGCGTCGGACTAGCAGGAAAGCCACCGGAGATGTTGAAAACGAAATGCTGGATGTATTTTGTCGAAGACCAGTTTCCATTCTACCGCGTGACGGTGTTCTCCAATTATTGTGAATCCAATGTGCCTTCGCCGGAGAATCAATGGTCATTGCTTTGCGAGATCAGTGAATCACCGGCCAAGCCTGTGGATCACGCAGCCCTAAAGAGCCAGGTAGTAAAAGCGCTCAAGGAGATCGATTTTATAGAGGACGAAAGCAGCATTGTCAGCCTCTGGCAGGAACGTCTGGAATATGGCTATCCAACACCATTCCTGGAGCGCGACAGTGTAATTGATCAAATTGAAAAGCAATTGTCATCATTCAACATCTACAGCCGCGGCCGGTTTGGTGCCTGGAAGTATGAAGTCTCGAACCAAGACCATTCCTTCATGCAGGGAGTGGAAGCAATCGATCACATTTTCTTCGGCACGGAAGAAATTACCTATCACTATCCCACCATTGTAAATGCCGGAAAGCGCTCGACTCGCTCGGCTTCGATCAATCGTGTCGAGATGGCAAAGCGGCGCTTGTAGATTGATCTGAACAGAGTGGTCTCACTGTTCCGTTTCATCAAGACAGGACTGCGGAATTTTGCATCGACAGTGGAGCTTGAGAATAAAACCAACACTATATGAATCAAGCAGACCAAGAACGGCAAATGGACTGCTGCCGCAACCGATTCGGGCGGCACACAGCACCATACGCGGTATCATAAGTCTTCCTGAGACGGTCGTGGCCCGAGGTTCTACTCAGACGTGACTCGCTTGTTGCCGGACTTCTTGGTCTGCGGTTCGTGCCCGTCTTGTTTCATTTCGTCGCGCGCTTCGGCAACCAGGTCAGAAAGCGACTCTTGCGCCTGCGCCGTCAATTCTCTGGCTTTCTCGGTGACAATCAGTCCACCTCTGACCACTTTCTTCACGGCCGAACGTCCTGCTGACTTGCCGTTGCCCGATTTGAGCAAAATAGCCCCCAAAACCAGCGCGATGCCTACAGGTCCAAACAGCATTTCCGCGATCTCTTCAAACATGGCTGGCTTCTCCTTATACACTGATAGCGCGATCTCGAGCGCTCAACGAGTCATCTCGCAAATCGAATAATTAATGGCTCTTCCCCCGTCTATCTTAGTCGACATTAAAGGCTTTTTCATTAATCAGATCGATGATAAAGCCACCTGCGTTTTCCCGCAAGCCCGGAGGCTGCCCCTTAGTTGGCGTGGGCAGCTACCCGCGCCGCCATCTGTTCGCTCAATTTCGCCAAATCAGTGATAGGTGCACCGCACGATTGATTCTGACAAATGTAAACGGCTGGTTTACCGTTGACCAGCCCTCGACCGGCAAGAATGTTCTCAAGCTGCTCAGGCGCCGCCGTTCCATCTTGCCAAATCAGTACGACTTTGTCAGGCATGAATTGCTCATAGAGCGCATACATCATCGATTGGGACTGCTCGGCATTGGTTTTGTCATCGCCAATCAATATGATTTCCGGCACGGCAGCCAGTGAAAAATCGAGACCGCACAAAAGATTCGAAAACTGATCCGGCACGCGCACCATTAGCGGTGAATACATTTTTAGCAGTTGCTCCGCTCGTGCGCGCATCTGCGAATCTTCAGTCAAAGCAGCCAACCGGCAGTAGACGAAAACTGCGACAGAACTGCCTGATGGAATGGCGCCATCGTACATGCTCCTCGGTCTGGCAATCAGCTCCTCATGGTCCTTACTGTTGTAGAAGAAACCACCATTCTCATCGTCCCAAAACAACTTCGTCAACTGCGATGCCAAATTGAGAGCGCGATCGATCCACTGCGGATCTTCATCCACTGACGCAAGATCAAGCAGCGCCTGCGCGAAAAACGCGTAGTCATCGAGATAACCGTTGAGCTTCGCCTTGCCCTGTCCCCAGGTGCGAAGCAGCAGATCACCTGCTGTCAGTTCCTTAACAATGAAGTTGGCGGCATCTTTGGCGGCACGTAAATATTTCTCGTCTTGCAAAATGCGGTAACCATCGACTAGCGCGCTGATCATCAGGCTATTCCAACTGGTGAGCACTTTCTCGTCGCGCCCGGGTCGCACTCTTAATGCGCGCTCGACCATCAACTTTTCTCGCATTGGCTCCAGCTTCGCCCACAGCTTCTTCGGTGTCAGCCCGAGACGTTTTGCCGTGTCTTCAGGAGAGTCATGCCAATGCAAGACACTGGTGCCATGCTCAAAGTTGCCGTTTTTAGAAACGCCAAACACGGTGCAGAAGAAACGCCCATCTTCTTCTCCCAAAACAGCATTAATTTGCTCGGCAGTCCAGACGTAAAACTTCCCTTCCTCGCCTTCGCTGTCGGCATCAAGACTGGAATAGAAGCCACCTTGCTCGTTTCTCAACTCACGCAAGGCAAAGTCCATAATCCCTCGGGCAACGCTGCCCCAGTATTCTCGCCCGCACAACCTGTATCCATTCAAATACGTCTGGCACAATAAGGCGTTGTCGTACAGCATCTTTTCGAAGTGCGGCACCAGCCACTGCCGATCGACTGAATATCGGGCGAAACCGCCCCCGATCTGATCGTGAATGCCACCATAGGCCATGCGATCGAGTGTAGTCGTAACCAATTGCAAGCACTCCTGGCGACGATTCTTGCCGGGATAACTCAGTGCCGCACAGCGCATTGCCAGGTCGATGCTAAAACTGTGGGGAAACTTTGGCGCGCCGCCGAAACCGCCCCAGCGCTCGTCAAACTGTTTCAACAACTTGTCAATCGCTTGATCGATTACAGAATAATTGGCCTCACCAGCACCGAGGGCGGTGCCAATCTCATCGAACGACCGCAAATGTTTCGTAATCTCTTCAGCGCTTTCCAAAACTTGCTCGCGCTGATTCGTCCATGCTTGCCAGATCGCAGAAAGCAGTCTTTTAAAACTCGGCAGACTATGCCGATCTTCAGGAGGGAAGTAGGTTCCACCAAAAAATGGTTTCAAATCAGGCGAGAGAAACACAGTCATCGGCCAACCGCCATGACCGGTCATCATCTGCACCGCTTTCATGTAGATTTCGTCGATATCGGTGCGTTCCTCGCGGTCGACCTTGATGCAAACAAAATATTCGTTCATCAACATGGCGGTATCACGATCTTCAAAAGATTCATGTTCCATCACATGGCACCAATGACAGGCGGCATAACCAACCGAAAGCAAGATCGGCTTGTCTTCTTTCTTCGCGCGCGTCAACGCCTCGTCGCCCCACGCATACCAATCGACCGGATTGTATGCATGCTGTAAGAGATAGGTGCTGGTCTCGTTGATCAAGCGATTAGGAGTGCGATTCTCCGATTTCGTCGCTGGTCCAGTTTGAGTTGTCACTGCCGCGTCCTCTGCCAATTCACAGCAAGATTACTGCAACACAGCGTGAAATAGCCACCTGTTCGCTAAGACTTAACGTTAGATAAAGCAGCATCATAGGCAGCAATCGTAGATTGCACGGTTTGGTCCCAGGTCACAGTTTGTGCGCACGATTTTGCCGCAGCGGCAAGTTTACTGGTCATGTCCCGATCGTTGATCAAGCGCTCCATGTGATGCGCCAGCTCGTTGGCATCTAAGTGATTTTGTAAAATCAGTGAATCAACTCCGTCATGCAAAACCTCGGCCGCACCGCACATCCTGCTGACAATGGGAACCAGCCCAGCCGCCGCGCCTTGCAAGGGCGCCATGCCGAAAGGCTCGATCCTCGAGGGCAGCACAATTGCCGATGCGCGTGCGTAGACTGCCGGCATGTCGCTGCAGAAACCAAGGTACGTCACGCGATTGCTCAATCCCATCAGCGCCAATCTGGCAGAATCTATCGGCTTTTTCTTCAACCCTGCAATCAGCAGATGCGCGCGTTTGCCGCGTGACTGCAAAATTGCACAGGCCTGCAGCAAAACATCGAGACCCTTCTTGCGAAAACCCTTGCCTACGAACAAGAAATTGAACTCGTCGTTTGATCGCGCAACCTCAGCCGAAACAGCCGTTCCACTCATGATTGTCGCTCCGGGATAGGCGACCTGACAGACTGCGCGAGGATTAGTCGCGCTAATCGAATACGTGTTCGAAAAATCTTGCATGCATATTTTGGATGGAAAAATCAGACACTTGGCGCTGACGCAGAGCATGCGATCGAAACGATCGCGCAAGCGATAAGCCTTGACCAGAGCCATTTTCCCCTTGGTCAATAGGCGTTCCCATCCATAGCCGACTTGTGCTAATCGAGAGGCCGTGTGATTGTGAAACGTAACGACATTCGCTAAAGTCGACGGCAAATGTTGAGAATGGATGATATCGAAGTTTCCTGCCGACTTAATCGCAGCGCTGGAAGCCTCTAGATAATGCAGCAATCGTGCCGACTTCCGGCTGCCGGGCGCGCTCGGCGCGAACTTCTGCACAGATAAATGCGGATGCGTCAGCCCGCTGTCGTCTTCTTCACAAACAACAACGACTGAATGACCGCGATCAAGCAGTCCATTGACCAGATGATAAGTATAGAGTTCAAGCCCGCCGTTCTTGGAGAAGGCGCGAACCAACATGGCAATGCGCATATTAGCTGTCCGGCTTGTACAGCAGTTCGTCAGCCATGTGCTTGTCTTTGAAAGCGGCCCGCCCTTGTCCGAGCTTATCGTACACGAGCGCGCGATGATAATAATAGCTTCCCTCTTTGGGGTCGAGAGTGATAGCTTTCGTCAAATCTTCGACAGCTTTGTCGTATTGATGAACGCCGAATTCCGCATAACCCAATGTGTCCCAACCGTCGGCAAACTCTTTATCGAGATTCAGACTTTTATTGGCATCAGCGATTGCTTCTTGATACTGGCCATGCTTTGCGTAGATAAGACCGCGGACGTTCCAACCATCGGCATCTTCCGGATCTAGCTTGATCGCTTCGTTAGCGTCTGCCAGAGCCTTGTCCCAATCGTGCTGTTTCAAATAGAGCAACGCGCGATCCGAATAATTGTCCGGATCTTTAGGCTCTACTTCGACTGCCTTACTGTAGTCAGCCAACGCCTTGTCGAGCCTTTGACTATCCATATAACAAGCGGCTCGCCCTGAATAAGCCTCCGCATCGCGCTTGTTCATCTTGATGCAAGTGGTATAGTCGGCGATTGCTTTATCGATCTCATTGTCTGCGCTGTAGGCCTGGGCGCGGTGAATGACGTAATCCGAGCTCTGGTCGTCGAGCGAGATTGCGTGATTGTAGTCTTCAACGGCACGCGCATAGTCGCCGTCATCGAAATATGCCTGACCGCGATAATCATATCGCTCGGGGTTTTCCTGATCGAGTTCAATCGCTTTGCTGAAGTCTGCCAGTGCCTGGCTGTAGTCCCCTCGATCCTGATACAGGCGACCGCGATTGGAATACGGAATCGGATCGGTGGTATCAAGGGCGATGGCTTTGCCGTAGTCTTTCAACGCCAATTCATCGTTTTTCATGTCGTAATAAGCGTCACCACGATCGCAGTATGCGCCTGAGTCGGACGGATCGATCTCAATCGCAGTACCATAGTCGGCAATTGCTTCTTTGTAGCGTTCGAGGGCAGCTTCTTCTATCGCGCGGTTGTGATATGCATCCGGATCTTTCGAATTGAGCTTGATCGCAGCAGTGTAATCAGCCACCGATTTCTCGTGGTCGGATTTGGCACGCGCCTTGGCTTTGTCGACGTCGCCGGTGAAATTGCCGTCATCCAGCGAGTCTGCGTCTTCTTCGGCCATGTCTTGATATTCGAGCGCTCGATCGTAGAGAGGATCAGGATCGTTCGCATCCAACGACGCTGCCTTAGTGAAATCTGCGATTGCTTTGCCGTGCTGTTTCAACTCACTGTATGCCAACCCTCGATTGACATATAGAGGCTCGTTGCCTGGATCTTTCTCAATTTCACTTGTGTACGAGTCGACGTCTTTGAGCGCATCTTCCTCATTGGTACCGCCCGTGCAGGCAGAACAAATAAAACAGCTTAGCGAGAAGACAACAGAAAGATTGAGCGCGATTTTCATTCTGCTATTCACAGTGGACCTTTCCTGGCAAGAGAGCGCGTGACATGCGACCGGTTGTAAGGTTACATTATTGCTCTTGTCGCCGCGAAATACACCCAGAAAAACCATAGAAGATGATAAAACCTGGTGCTTGGAGAGCTGGAAGTGCGACATTCGCCCCGGGGGCAGTCCCTTGCGCAATCTGGCCGAAGCTATTGCCAAGAAAAAGGTGAACTTGTTTGCGCCGGCGACGTGTCTAAGGCGATCGGCTTGCCAACCTATGAGCAGTTGCCCTTTCTTGGTTATAGCTTGTCAGACATTAACATGCGGCTCCTTCTCTACAAGCTGAACAAACTGTGGTCCAGGCGCTCTATGCGCAAAACCGGCTGAAGTCGTATTTCTTCATGCCAAACCAAATGTGGGGCAGGAGCGCCATCCAGACTAGCCTCGGTGGTTTTATAAGTTATAATGTCCAACTATGAACTTTTGAGTGGAACCTTTGTTTAAAAACATCCTGCTCGCTCTGATCTAGTCGGAACTCTTTTCCGGAGGGACATCTAATCCGCATGACCAGGAGTTATGACCACATTCACCGATCGCCGCGCATAAGGCTTGTGGCTTGTCTAACTGTTCTTTTCGTATGGCTCGGATTGTCTTTGTCGTCCACACATGGTCAGACACAACTGCAGATGAACGATGATGCAGCCGACCATCTGCAGGCGGCCGACAAGAAGTTGAATGCGACATACAACAAAATTATTCAACGTAATCAAAAAAACAAAGTCTTCATTGCCAAACTCCGAGCTGCTGAAACGGCTTGGATTGCCTTTCGTGATGCTTACCTGAAGTCCATCTTTCCCGCCGGTGGCAACGATGTTTATGGTAGCTCGTATCGCATGTGCTATATGAGCCAGGAACAAGTTGCTACGAACACTCGTATCGAACAGCTGGATAAGTACCTTTCGAGCATTTCTTCATTTGCTGACGCGGAAGACCGCAGCAAGAAGGAAGAAGGACATCTCAGCAGCGATTACGATAAAGTGCTGAAGATCTACCCGCGGCAATATCTCGATGTGCTTCGACAATCGCAGTCGAAATTCATTGCTTTTCGAGATAAAGACTCTGATGCCTTTGCAGCGCTCGAGAACCCAAGCCAGAGTCGCTTGCGTCGCTTTCATCAGCTCGCTGAGCTAAACAATCAACGCAGCAAAGATCTGCATCAGTGGGTTGAAGGCACCGACCAAGGTAATATCTGCGGTGGTTGTATACCGCGCAAGTCCGAGTAACGATATAGCTGCGACTAGTGCTCACCCCGGAGGGCGGGAAATGACCGACAAAAAGACGCCAACAACCAGTGATTGGCTCTCAAAGCACGCTGTTGCGCATCACGCCACCAAGATTGTCAAACACAAGCAAGTCGACTACATCGACTCCTACACTTGTACAGTGCCTATGTTTGTCATGACCGCCCGACCAGAACCGGGTTCCGCACCGAAAGATGCTAAACAGCCCGGTCAATCTTCTCCTGCCGGCGCGACTGCCGCACCGGAGTTGCGATACTACAAGGTAAACGCTGTGGTCACCGTAAAAGCTGGCTATCCTGCCGATGGTTCTTCTCCCGTCAGCACCGTCATTGACTGGAAGCAGAGCAAGGAGGAATACACGAGTGCTGAAGAATTTTCAAAGGCACTAAGTGACGAGGCTAAAGCCACAGCCAATAATGCAGCGGGAAAAACTACGTTTTGCGTTGACGGAACATCAACGGATTCAGCCGCCGTGCAAAGGTATGCCGCCACGTGCGTCGCTGGAAAAGGACCGGTGGTAGTGGTGGACTGGGACGCGCAAGGCTCGCAAGGTGTCGATCGAGTTGCCCACATGTCCGCGGCTCTGGACACTGCCGTTTCGGCGGTCGGTGCCAAAAACTCCAATTTCGTAGCGCAATCAGGCAGCGGCATGTTTCAGATGGGCTATATGGAACATCTTGCCAAAGAGAACAGCTCTCTTGTCGTGGGCAATGCAGTTTTGTGCGATCCGCGTGATGTGAAGGTCTCGTATTTGTCAGAACATCCTGAAGTAAACAAACAGTGCGCTCACATGTACATCCTGGGGAAGTCGGACACTGACAAGTTTCACGAAAGCCCAGCAAGACTTGCCAAAATAAAGGACTTCGAGGGTTATCGCGAATTTCCGTATGATGATCTAAATCCGCATCGGGATCCGCCATTGAAGCGTGGTGACCATGTGGACGGTAAATTGACTGTCGGTTATGGACACGTAGTGGGGCCAGGTGAAGACTACTGGGATAAAGGCATATCCATCGATGACGCTAACAAACTGCTGCGCAAAGAGTTGGATTCTTTCGAAGGAACGATAGCGAAAACAATTAAGCCAGAAATTCGCAAGGAATTGAATCAAAACCAGATTGATTCACTGATTTCAATCGGTTACAACGCGGGTCCGTACGGCATAGAAACATACTCCTACGGAAAATTCTTGAACAAAGGCGAGTTTTCCAAAGTTGGTCCGGCGATGGAACTTATTAACAAAGATCCTAGCGGTGAAGTGAGTCAAGGATTGGTAGATCGACGACGGTCGGAGGCTAATCTTTTTTATTCACCTGTAGTGTCGCCGCCTCAACCTGATCATGCTCCCGCTGCAACCGGTGCCACTACTCATGGTGCCACAAGTACGGGCGGACAAAGCACACATGGCACTGGCGCTGCACAAAGTTCACATGGCTCCGGCGCTGCACAAAGTACACATAGCTCCGACACTGCACAAAGCGCACATGGCTCCGGCACTACACAAAGTACACATGGTTCCGCAGCTGCGCACAGCACGCATGGCGCCGGAACTACGCAAACCACTCACGGTTCTGGAACTGCCGCTAACACGCAGCCGACTCTCAACGCCCCTTCGTACGAGCTGGGAATCCTGCTTAAGAAGCCCGACTCGGCAAACATCACTTATATGGCAGTGGGCATTGATCACAATAACAATCCAGAGTTCAATCAAGCAATAGTTGGCTCACTCGCCGACAAAGGACAGCTGCCGCAATGCTACGGGAACCTTCAAGCGGCCCATGCTCCCGCGGCTCAAGGCGCAAACGCTACCGCAGCCACCGCCACTGCACATCCCACCGGTCAAGATGCACATTCGGCAGCACAAAACACTCATGCTGCTGGTCAAACTGTTCACCCAACTGGTCAACCCTCGCATGATTCGGGTCAACCTTCGCATGCTCCGGATCATACACACCCTGCCGGTCAAGCTGACCACCCAACCGGTCAACCCTCGCATGATTCGGGTCAACCTTCGCATGCTCCGGATCATACACACCCTGCCGGTCAAGCTGACCATCCAACCGGTCAACCCTCGCATGCTCCGGATCAAGCACACGCTGCCAGTCAAACTGGCGACTCAACTGCTCAAACTTCCAAAACTCCGGAACAAGCTGCTCACTCAACTGCTCAAATTTCCAAAACCCAGGAACAAGGCGCTCAAGCAGCAGAACAGATCGCGCAGTCTGCGGGAAATGATGGCCCCGCGTTGCAACAAGGCTCGCAACCTTCAGGACATGATGCCCGCATCACGCCACAAAGTGCACCAGCCGGAGCTGGAGCTGCGGACGATCCGGCGTCGGCTTCCGGACAAGATACTCATACTTCGTCAGCCACCGCACAAGACCAGAAAGCATCCGGAGCTGCTTCAAAGGATGCCGCCGCGACAGCAGATGCGACTGCATCCGGAGACGCTGCTCAAGGTGTGCACACGGCAATTACACCAACGCAAGATGGCAAAACAACGGGAGATGCTTCTCAAGGTACGCCTTCAGCAGTGGGAATTGCGCAAGATGCCAAAACAGCAGGCGATGCCGCACAAGGTACGCCTTCAACAATGGAAACTGCGCAAGATGCCAAAACAGCAGGCGATGCCGCGTATGACATGCATGCGCCGGTTGCCGCTGCGCAAAGTAGCAGCATAACCAGCGACTCTGCTCAAACTGCAGCCGCTACCGCCACCATCGCAACCGCAACATCAAGCGCTGCGCAAGTCAGCGCTGATGCGACGCCAAGCACTGGCCAATCCGCCAACGACTGGCTCTGGTCAGGTGCTGCTTCCGAGCCTCAGACAACCGCAAGCATTTCTACTCCTGATTGGGCGCTGGACACCACGGCGACAACAGGGTTCACGCAAAGTTCAATCGACAATCAAATGCAGATAAGCACAGATGTGCAAGTGGCTACGAATCCGACGGGACAGCCCCAAGTTGGTGACCTGGGACAAAACCAGGCTCCTCTCGACAGTCCGGATTGGACCCAGCAGCCACAATCACTGGACTACATCAGCCAGGTAAATACAGATACAAATGCAAATACAAATGCAATTGCCAACGTCGATGCCACCGCAAATCCAAACAGCGCTTCAAGCGCAGCGGATTGGATCCAACAGACCCAAACCGACATTAGCCAAACAACTAATAGCTCGATAGTTGCTTCGAACGCGGACGCAACCGCCAATGCAAGCTCCAACGTAGCCGATTGGGTCAACCAGAGTCAGACCGATATTTCTCAAGCAAATACCGACGTAGTCGCAAATTCTGACGCAGCTGCAAGCACGAATGCCAATCCAGATCCCACGACCAACTCCAATCAGCCCGGGGATGCGAATTCGAACCCGGATCCAACTGCTAGCTCTACTGCGAACGCTACTACAAACTCCACCCCCGATCCAGCCACTGATCCCACTGCAGCTTCCGCCGCGACTTCCAACACAAATGCAAGTGCAGATTCCGATGCATCCGCTGCATTGAATTCGACCTCGGATCCGAACAATGGTTCCACTGCCACTGCCAACTCCAATCCCCACGCAACGCCAGATCCCACTTCTGCGGCCGATACCAAAACGGACACAGCATCAAGCTCGAATGCGCAACAAGATAATGGCAAAAAGGTGGAAAGCAACTCCGAAAACAAATCAACACAGCAAGACCAAACCAATCAAATAGCCGATGAACCACAAGAGGAACACTACGAAAGGCTGTCTTGAAAGTCTAGAGAGGCGTGTAATACGTCAAAGGTGATATGTCTATCTCTGCGCGAGGAACGATGAGCAAACTGCAAAACAAAGTAGCTGTGATCACTGGTGCGTCGTCGGGTATTGGCGAAGCTCTTGCCTACGCTCTTTCAGCTGAAGGCGCGCAAGTGGCTCTGTTGGCTCGACGCGCCGATAAGTTGAAAGGTGTCAGCGAGACGATTAAGAAACGCAGCGGTAAGGACGCGCTGGTGGCAGTCACTGACGTGGCCGACAACACTTCGGTCACAGCAGCAATCGCCAAAGTAAAAGAAACATTCGGGCGGGTCGATATCCTCATCAACAACGCCGGAGTCATGTATCTCGGCTCAGTCGCAGACGCCAACGTCGATGACTGGAAGCGGATGATCGACATCAACGTCATGGGCTTGATGTACTGCACGCGCGCGGTGCTGCCGATCATGAAAGCAGCCGGTGGCGGCGACATCATCAACATCTCGTCAGTCTCAGGACGCCTCGTCAGCGCCCGTAGCGCCGTCTACAGCGCCGCCAAGTTCGCCGTCAACGCCTTCTCCGAAGGCTTGCGCCAGGAAGTCTACAAAGACAAAATCCGGGTCGTGATCATCGAGCCCGGCGCGGTTGAAACCGAGCTCACGGATCACATACCGGATCCATCATTAAAGGATCAGATCAAATCCTGGGTCTCTTCCATGACCCCGCTGAAAGGCGAAGACATCGCCGCAGCCGTAGTCTATGCCTGCACCCAACCTCCGCACGTCAGCGTCAATGAGCTGATGATCCGACCGACCGAACAAGCGTTCTAAAAACCTGCGTAATCTCAATTTACAGCTGCAAATCTTTGCGCATCTTGCGCGGATTTTGCCAGCCTAATTCTTCCAGTGCAGTATCGAAGTCTACACGCATGCGATTACAGTATTGCAGCGCGATCACTACTTGTTCTAACTTCATCAGGCCAAGGTCGATTAGAGGCAAGCACACGAGCGTCGACTCGAAGGTGAACTTATCGATTTTGCCTGCGGACTGCAGGATCTGAATGATGTCACCACCATGTTTGCGGCGCACTTCGGATGCTGCTCTCATGTCTTCTTCCGTAAGGATTCCGGCTTTTTTCAACAACTCGAAGGCAGATTTCGCTTCAGTGGAAGATTTCGGCGGCGTGATCGGCAATTTCGAAGTTTCCGGCACTTCGCCTATTTTGGTGCGCACCTTGTCCTTCTCTTCGGTAAATGTGTCCGGCAAATTGACGTATTCGCCGATGGCACTACCCTTGGTGTGATATTTACCGAGCGCAGCCGGTGCCGCTTCAGGCAACACCTGTTCGTCCTCGACCAACTCCTGCATTTTCAAAGCAGCATCGAGCGTGCTCTGACTGATGATTCTGGCATCGACAAGCAATTTGCCGAGCTGCAACTTCGAGCGCTTGGCCATGAGCGTGTAATCGACCGCCGGTTTAGCTGCCGAGTCCGCCCTCTCCGGCGGCGCTGGCGATGAAACGGGGGAATTGGGCGGTGCAGGCGGACCGGACGACATTGCTCCGGGCGGTGAACCCGGAGGTGGCGCATACGGCCAGCCGGGCGGAGGGGCGGGCGGAGCACCAGGATAGCCGGGAGCGCCAGGAGCGTTGTAATAAGGAGGATACGGATACCCGGGCGGCATGGCGTTGGGGTCCATCGGATAGGGCTGGCCGGGCATAGCACCATAAGGCTGTCCGGGAATGGGAGCGTACCCTGGCATGCCGTATCCAGGTTGACCTGGCATGGGCGCGAAACCGCCGGGCGGAAAGGGCATCCCCTGGCCGCCGGGTGGAACCGCAGCCGGGTTCGGAGATGGCGGCGCTTCGTTCTTGGGCCGCAAGTTGTCGGGAATCTTGGTCTGCTCGTCGCCCGTGATCGACATTGCCACCACGTCGTACATGATTTGCAAGTCGCCAGGCGGATATTGCTCACTCCAGTGCATCTTCGATTCCAGGTTGTTCTGCTCGTACAGAGTCCATATCGGCAGATCCTGGTTGGCATCCCATTGCACGCCAAGAATGAACAGCTGATTGGCCTTGCCGGTCGTCCACGGCAGCTCGATCAGGCAGCCGCGGCGCGACTTCGCCTCCATCAACTGCTGCTCGATCGAAAAGATCGTCGGCAACTTTTGCTCAATGTCAAGCCGCAACCGGTTGCTGTTCTGCGGTGTTGTGTTTTTCGGTTTGTACATGGGATTTGCGGGTCGGTCGTCCTTGCGTAATATATGCCCGGCTGAAATCAATTCCAGCAAGGCGCTTGCCATATATATTTTATCGCCTGTACTGGACTGCGGAGGGCAGGCAAGCACGTCAAGAACCGGCCGTTCTTCAATAATCGCTCCGTCCGCTTCGGCTGCGCCGGCTCCTCGCCGCCTTGCCTTCGCTACTGCTCTTCATCAATAATCGCTCCGTCGGCGTCGTCCCTCGCCTCCTCCGCTGTCCGTCCGCTTCGGCTGCGCCGGCTCCTCGCCGCCTTGCCTTCGCTACTGTTCCTAACCCTTGCGTGCCGGGTAGAAAACCCTTAGGGGCACTCGGGCTCAGTATATTATCTGCCTCTGGTCGGGTGACATGGCAAAAATTCTTCTGGTCGAAGATGACGAAAATCTGTCGGTTGTCCTGCAGATGCATCTCGAGCATGACCGCTATCTCGTCGATCAGGTGTCGCGCGGATGCGATGCACTGGCGCAACTGAGATCGCATTCGTACGAATTGATCATTTTGGATTGGATGCTGCCTGACCTATCAGGGCTGGAAGTTTGCAAGCAGTATCGCACGCAGGGCGGCAAGGCGCCCGTCTTGATGCTGACTGCACGCGGCGCGGTGGAGGACAAAGCCCAGGGTCTCGATGCCGGCGCCGACGACTATCTGGTGAAACCATTTCATCCGACTGAATTATCAGCGCGGGTACGCGCGTTGATGCGCCGCCCCAGCGCTCTCACCGGGCGCTCGATTAAGGTGCAGGATCTGGAGATGGACACAGTCGAATGCCGCCTGACGCGCGACGGCAAAGAGATACAATTGACCACCAAAGAGTTTGCCTTGCTGGAACTGTTGATGCGCTATCCTAATCAGAGTTTCACTCTGGAAGCCATTCTCGATCGACTGTGGCAGTCTGACTCATATGCGTCGATCGATACTGTGCGCACGCACATGAAGACGCTGCGCAAGAAGATCGGCGATAACGAAGAAAATTCTCTGATTCAAACCAAGCGCGGTCAAGGCTATAAGATCGTTGACCAGAAGCGAGAGTAGCTGGCCGCCTGCTTCACTTTGTTTTCACGTAGGGACTCTAGGATGGAAGCAGGGTCCCAGTCAGTGCTGAATGGGTGGCGGTGCGGCAAATCGCTGCGTCCGTTGTGTGGCAAAATGAGTAAACCATGGTTAAATCTACTGCGGTAGAAAAGAGATTTTTCCCCTGGACGCATGACAGATTTGTCGACACTCTTGTCGACACTGCCGAACGCCTTCACTGGAGCGATTGCCAGGTGACGGGCAGCTGTGCAACAGCACGGTCCATCAACCAGATCAAGCTGGGAGATTCAAGCTGCCCGCTCGAATTGACGATGAACGCCAGCTGGCACCAGATCGGCGACGACGGCATCGAACTGGTGTTATCCGTGACTGAAGAAAATAACTCCTGGTCGGTGATTGAATGCAAAAAGCAGTGCAGAGCACTGGCTGATTTCCTTTGTTCCCACCTGTTTTCCACAAGCCCAAAGCCCGACGTGACTGTGCATTAGACGCCAGAAAAGTTTTTACAAAAAAAAGAAGCGCCCGCTTTAGGTTATGCCTGAAGCGGGTGCTCCGCGTTTTAGACCGGGCTGGAACAGGGCAAGTAACTGTCACGCGACAGGCTCCCGTCAACGGCACGACAGCCGCCATGCCATGAAGATTTCAATTACCGCCAAAACGACTGCCGCAATTATGATCAGCACGATCGTGCTGATGCTGATTGGCGGTATGCTGCGCCAACAAAGCGAACTGCAGACGAGGAGCAGCGAATTGGTCAACGACACCGAAAAGGTGATCTCCCAACTCGATTCTCTTTACGCCGCTCTGATCGACCTCGAGCACGCGGAGAGCGCCTACCTTCTGAATCCTGTCCAGGACAACCGGCAACATTATGAAGCCACGGTTTCGCGGATCGTTTCTTTCCTCGGGACTACCCGAGCGCTGCGGTTTCCACCGGATCGCAAGCAAGAAGCGGAGAATCTGTCCGAGCGCATCATCTACCGCATCAATGTGGGCCGGGACATGGTCAATTACAATCGCAGCAGTCCCGATTTCAACGGCAAGCAGGTGACATATCTCAACGCGACGAGCGACCTGTCTTTCAGAATTCGCAACTTCATCGATGACTTGAAGCACTACGAAAACGGGATCCTGTTTTGGAACCAACAGCAGCTCAAATCTGTCACCAACAACAATAATCTCGGTGTCAACGCGCTGTTGGTATTTATGTCTGGAATGTTGATGGCGATCTGGCTGGTCGTCGTACGCTACGTTTCTGAAAGACAAAGAGCGGAAAACAGCTTGCGGCGCGCCGAAGAAAATACCAAAGCCGGCGAAGCCCGCATGCGAGCCATCGTCGAAACCGCACCCGACGGTATCATTACTATCGCCAGGGGAGGAACGATCGAATCAACAAACGCAGCCATGGAACAGATCTTCGGATACAGCAGGGAAGAGCTTGTCGGTCACGATGTGTCTTTCATTGTGCAAGGTTTTTTCCAGGCCATTGCCCACGATTGTTTCCAGAAAAATTTGCAAACCGGCGAAAGTGAACTTGTCGGTAAAGACAAAGAGCTGGTGGGCATGAGAAAAGATGGAACCCAGATTCCTGTCGAGCTGGCGGTCAGTGTTCTCAATTTGGGCGATCGGCAGACTCTCAACGCTGTCATGCGTGATATCACCGAGCGCAAAGAGGTGGAAAAGCGGGTCAGCGAATTTTACGCTACTGTCTCGCACGAGCTGCGCACGCCGCTGACTTCAATTCGCACCGCGCTCGGGTTAATGGAGAGTGGCTCTGTCGGTAAGTTTCCCGGCAAAGCCGGACAGTTGATCAGAATCGCACGATCGGAATGCGATCGCTTGATCAGGTTGATCAACGACATCCTCGACATCAGAAAAATCGAATCTGGCAAATTGCTATTGCGACTGCAAAACATCGAGCCGGCATCAGTAATTGATGTCACATTCAATGGCTTGCGCAGCATCGCGCGCGAATCGGGAATTCGCCTCACCAGTGACATCAAGGCAAAATCGGAAGTGCAGTGCGACGTCGATCGCATCGTGCAGGTATTGACCAATCTTGTTTCCAACGCGATTCGTTTTTCACCCAGAGGTTGCAGTGTCACGGTCAGGGTCGAACGATCGGCTGAAAGCGGTGCCGCTCATTTTTCCGTGATTGATACCGGTCCTGGTATACCGCCGGATCAGTTGCACAAACTGTGGGACAAGTTTCAGCAGTTGGACCTGGGCGACGGCAAGCCCAGAGGAGGCTCGGGGCTGGGGCTGGCAATCAGTAAAGCGATCGTGTCGCAGCACGGCGGAGCCGTTGGGGTAGAATCAGTCGAAGGAAAAGGCAGCACCTTCTGGTTCGAATTGCCCGAGCAAGCAGCGGTAGAACCGCAGCCCGAGCCAACGGCCGAAGAGTTGAATCGCCGGCGCATCCTTTTGATCAATGACGATGAAGAAGTGCAGGATCTGCTGAACGGACTGCTTTCGACAGACTCTTTTGAATTGATTCGCGCCACTACCATTGCCGATGCCAACCGGCTTGTGAAGGAGCGTCGCCCCGATATCTTATTGCTCGACATTCAATTGGCTGACGGTAATGGTTTTGACGTAGTGAGGAATCTGGTCCTAGACACGGATCAACCTACTTTGCCTGTGATTGTCTTACCGGGGCGCGAGCCGGCCTTGCACACCCTGGGCAACCCCGTGTTGCTCGATTGGCTGATTAAGCCGGTTGACGATCATTCATTACGGCGCTTGCTGGCGATGACCGTGCGCCGCAATGCACTGGTGAATGGGAAAGCGCTGGTAATCACGGAAAGCGCTGCCACGTACGACTATCTGAAAGACAAGCTGGCCGAGATGAAGATCGAAAGCCTGGCAACTCTGAACGATGCCGGACCAAAACAGCTGATCCGCTCACACAACCCCGACCTCGTCGTTCTGGATATCGAGGTCGGCCAGCAGATGTGCTTCGACATTTTCCAGATTTTACGCCAGGAGAAAGTGCGCCCGATACCGCTGGCGGTGTATGCCGACAAAGTGCTGCAGAACGAGGATCTGGATAAGCTGACCCTGGCTTTCTCACGTTATCTCAGCAAGTCGCACATGTCGGAACCGGAATTCTTAGGGGCCTTGCGCGAACTGCTCGATGCACGGCTGCGCACAGATGAGCGTGAGGCGGTATTGAAATAAATCCTACAATAAGCGAATCCTAAATAAGCGAATCCTAAATAAGCGCTCCGTCGGCTTCGGCCCTCGCCTACTCCGCGCCAAACCCGCGCTCGGCTTCGCCGGCTCCTCGCCGCCTCGCCTCGCTACGATGACGATGGTTCGGCTTCTTCCGCTGGTATCGATCTGTCGGAACTTCAATCTGTGAGGACTATTCGTCTTCTTTCGCTGCTTCGGCCAGGCGCGTCAGATGCGCGAGCTTCATTTGCAGAGCACCAGCGACCTGAGCCAACATGCCGACGGTGATGTTGCGCGTGCCACGCTCGATGTCGCTGAGATAGGTTCGATGTACACTCGCTCTGGCAGCCACATCTTCCTGCGAAAGCCCAAGTGCCAAGCGCCTGATCCGGATGGCTTCGCCCAGATTGGCTAAGAATTCTTCGTCATTTTCTTCTTTATGTTTCCGCAGCATAAATGCTCGAGTCTCCTGCAATCAGCTGCTCATTATGTCCATAAACAATGATGCTCAGCAATTAACTTTCTACCGCTATGGTTCGAGGTTGGCATACGCGGCGTCGATCTGGTGGGCTAAGTAAGTCGGGGGAACCTCGGGGGTTGTTTCAATCAATTCAATCAAATACCAGACAGGAACATCCAGAGCGCTCGCCAAAGCATATACAACAGTTACCAGCGTTTCACCGATGTCGTCTCCATTCTCAATGCCGCGAAACTCATCGCGGGTGATGCCTGCGGCCATCGCCACGTCTTCGCTGGAAAGACCCAGAGCTGCCTTCTGTCTCTTAATCAGTTGCTTAAGTCTGGTCACTGCAAGACCTCATACATAATCTTGGGGAGGTTGCCGGTGATGTTGACGCAATCGCTGACCGGCTGGTTCCCGCAAAAGACGAGGTCCGCATGCGAAAAACTAGAAATACTGCCGAGGCCACTTGTTCAGTCCGAGTCTCGTAGTCTGTAGGCAACAGACCACAAGGAGAATATCGTCAGAATCGGCTGTGGCGCTACTGATACCAAATGCGGTAGCAAAAAATAAAAGAAAAAACACTAGCCGTCGAAGCGCGCGTGATGTAGCGCGTTTCAACGGCTAGTTTTCTTTTGCAAAGGCGCACAACAAAGCATCGAGCTTGCCGTGATCAAGCATTCTAGACTGCGATCAGATGCCTGGCTAGCTCGTGCGCGCGGAGGGGCGGGACGGGAAGGGGCGGCAGTGGTTTTTCCTTACATGTTCTATATGCCACATCCACAGGTTGTTTAACACGGTTGTCAATAAATAATTTAGAACGGTATTGTGGCTAACAATTATTACCGGCGATAGCTGCAAAAATGCGTTCTGGCACGGTTTTCCAAAGGTAACTGACCAACTACCCGCCACAAGAAATATCAAAGGTGTGTAAACCCTCGATGCAGTGCGGCTAGCCGCGGTTGGTCAGTGGGGACCCTGATCGCCAGAGGCAGAAGAGACTCAGTTAGCGTCGCGCAATTCCCTGCAAGACCGGCAGGAACAGTTGGGTGCTCAAGTTTTCACTTTGTGCACCTTCTGACACTCGGGTGAGCAAATATGGTGCCCATCGGCGTCAATCATAGCGGTACGATCATTCTTAGCAGCCTGTTCCAGTTCTCGTTCGTCAAATTTTTTCGACTTGGGTTCAGGCTCTGCCTTGGTTTTTGGTTTGCCATGTGGGTGGAGATAATCGATATCGTTCTCGTCTTTGGTGTTCATACATAATCGCTCCGTCGGCTTCGTCCCTCGCCTCCTCCGCTGTTCATCCGCTTCGGCTGCGACGGCTCCTCGCCGCCTTTGCCTTCGCTGCTTGTTCGAGTTCCCCTAATCGCTCCGTCGGCTTCGTCCCTCGCCTCCTCCGCTGTTCATCCGCTTCGGCTGCGACGGCTCCTCGCCGCATTTGCCTTCTCTGCTAGTTCGAGTTCCTGTAATCGCTCCGTCGGCTTCGTCCCTCGCCTCCTCCGCTGTTCATCCGCTTCGGCTGCGACGGCTCCTCGCCGCCTTGCCTTCGCTGCTTGTTCGAGTTCCTGAGTTTACCTCCGCCGGAGGGACGATTATTACCGGCGAATGGTTCCTCTGGTTGGCTCCCCGTGGGCTTTTGCCCTATACTGCTAAAGGGCGCGGAGATCGTTCCCTATGCGAATATTAGTAGTTGAAGATCAGCATGTGCTACGCGGGCTTTTGCTACGGCAGTTGAAGGCTTTGAGCTACACCGCCGAAGCTGCCACCACCGGCGTGGAAGCGATTCAAAAGCTCTTGCAGAGCGATTACGACTTAATCTTGATGGACGTCTGCCTACCGGATATGGATGGGCTGGAGACGTCGAAGAAGATTCGCGAAGTAGAGCAGATCGCCAAACAACGCCGAATCCCCATTGTCGCCACCACGGGCTTCTCCAATCGGCGAGCCTGTATCGATGCGGGCATGGACGACTTTCTCGAGAAGCCGGTTCTGCTCGACAAATTACGCACCACACTGGACCGCTGGCTGAAGTACAGGAACTTCGCCAACAAATTGGTTTTGGTAGTCGAGGATGACCACACCAACCGCACCGTTCTCTCGCTGTTGCTTGAGCGCATGGGTGTTGCCCATGATTTTGCCGAGAATGGCAAGGAAGCAGTGGCCATGGCGCGAACGAGGGATTATGCCCTTATCCTTATGGATATCCGCCTGCCCGAGCTCGATGGTTATCGTGCCACCAAAGCGATTCGTGCGTCGGCCACCGCCAGGAGAGATGTGCCAATCGTAGCCGTGACCGCGCAAGCGATGGACGGCGATCTAGAAAAGTGCATTTGGGCGGGAATGAACGATTATCTGCCCAAGCCATATACCAGAGAAGATCTGGAGAGCGTAGTCAGCCGCTGGCTCAAGTAGATGATCAAACTAGTGAACGCGAGACGGAGGAACGCGTTGGAATCCGTCGGCAAGAACGTCTACTTTCATTATCAGCAAATCCCCATACGTTAACGAACAGCTTAACAAAAACAGCCCATGATCATCTCTTAACTAGGCATGGCGGCGCTTGTGCGTCGTGCAGCCCAGCTTTCCCCTGCGAATCTAGGGAAAACTCGTTATGCATAGTGTCGACTGTGATCGTACAATGAGTTTGCAAGGGAAATTGTCTGTCTGGAGCACAAAATAGTACATGCAGCCAAAACCTGCAATTCTGGTAGTCGAAGATCATATCGTGGAGCAAAAGCTCCTGGCGCTACTGGCAAAGAAATATGGCTTTGAGGTGCAAATCGTATCCTCCTCAGAGGAAGCTTTGTGCGAGCTCGAAAGCGGTCGCCTCTATTCCCTCATTTTGATGGACTGGAAACTGCCGGGCACTGATGGCTTGAGTTGCACTCAACAGATTCGCGAGTTGGAAAAGAATCGCGGTTATCACACGCCGATCGTAGCCATCACCGGACGCGCACTGGAAGGCGACAAGGTAAGATGTCTTGGCGCCGGAATGGACGACTATATGAGCAAGCCATTTACGGCAGAGCAGTTCCGCGAAATGGTGTCGCGCTGGATCCCTGAATCAGGCAAATACTTCTCGCACTGAAGCTGCTTATGCGCTCTTGCGTGCAAGAAGCCGCATGCCGTCGCACAGCGTCGTGACAACGTTGTCGGTAAGCTCTTGCTCCGGAATGAGCTCATGCCTGACCAGGGCCTGCGAAGTTTCATCGAGCCTGCCGAGACTGTTTTGATATGCACAAAGCGCTTGTTGCTCCGCTTCCTGCAAAGCGGTGAGCATCTCCAATTCGGTGCATTGTATGCCGTCCAACTTGGGAAAGACAAAGCCTCCCCATTGCGCACTGGCACCGGCTGCGGTGCCAATCTGGCGCAAACAGCGTCGCAGCTTGCGCGCGCGTTTGGCATGCTCGGCGGCAAGCTGCGATAACTCGAAGCTTATCTCTGACGAGGGGAAAAATCGGGCGGCGCTTTCATATGTTTCTGCCGCCGAAATTTCACCCATGCGTAATGCCATCAATATATGAACCGCTGTCTCTTCTCCCATGTTCTCTCCCCCCAGGCTGCTGATCTATAGTCCTTCATTGATCCCGTTGATCCCGGATCTAAGGGCCAGCCTCAGGGTTGAAGAGCTTGTGCTGCGGTTTCTCCTCATCCTCTTCCGCAGATTTTTTGAATTCATTTGGATCGATCGTAGACATATGTTGTGGATCGGATATCTGCGCCTCGAATTCATCAAGACGATGCACGACTTTTACAAGCTGTTCAGTTGCGTCAGTCAGTTGCTCCGTCAAATGACCAAATTGAGATTTGGTGCGGTTTTTCATTGCTGTCTCCTTCATATTGCATCGCGATGCTCTATGAACCCGCGCGATGCCAATGTGCTCAAGGACGAGGCATTTGTCGTTTTGCTCCCGATTTAGGCGAAATTCCTCTTACCGGCGTGGTTTGGAGCTTCAAACCGCAAGCCCCGTGAG